>Ga0209810_1001291_pt1 | contig 39494 bp, 30 predicted proteins | sample Coa_R1_7_FD_187159 | JGI IMG/M metagenome (GOLD analysis project Ga0209810, IMG submission 187159) | Surface soil microbial communities from Centralia Pennsylvania, which are recovering from an underground coalmine fire - Coalmine... | ecosystem: Environmental > Terrestrial > Soil > Unclassified... | reverse complement strand
TCTTGCGGCCTGTTCATCATCGCCTTGATAAAGCCCCTGCTGGCGTAGGCCAGCGCATCTTTATCATCAAGGGAGAGCGCCCTGTTAGAATCGGTGAGGGCCTGCTCAAAATTATTGAGGAGAGCATAGGCCATACCTCTATTTGAGTAAGCTCTGGCAAGGCCGGAAGCCTGCTGAATCACGGTATCGAAATCGGGAATGGCCTTTGCGTACTGATTGCTGGCAAGGTAGGCTGCGCCTCGCCCCAGGATGGCCCAGATGAGCGTGGGGGCGCGATCCAGCACGTACTGAAAGTCTTGCAGGGCTTTCAAAGGTTGATTGAGCATGTTATAGACAAAGCCGCGCGCGGTATATGCCTCAAGCAGGTTGGGGTCCAGCGCGAGGGCGCGCTGGCAGTCCGCGAATGCCTCCTGTGGCTTGTTGAGGAAGTAATAGCCGAAGCCGCGAGTGGTATAGGCCTGCGCTTTGAGCAGGTCAGGTGCTATCTCGACGGCGTTGTTCAGGTCTGCCAGGGCAGGCTCCGGCTCGTTCAGCAGGGCGTAGGCGATGCCGCGAGCGAGGTAGACCAGGAAGAAGTCAGGAGTAACAGCCAGGGCGGCGTTCAGATCGGCGATGGCGCGCTGCGAATCATGAAGGGAGAGGTAGGCAAAGCCCCGATAGACGTGAGCTACCGGTTGATCGGAGTCTATTTTCAGCACGTTATCCAGGTCAGCAATGGACTTCTCAAATTCGCTCAGATACTGGTAGAGGATGGCGCGGTATATCAGGGCGATAACGTGATCGGGATTGGAGGCGAGGATGGCGTTGAATGTCTGCAATGCCTGCTCTGTTTTACCCAGCGCCATCGCCGCCAGCCCGCGACTGGCCTCTATTTCATTATTCTGGAAGCCGCGTTCGATAGCCCGATCCATATCCTCAATCGCCTGCTGGTATGCGCCGCTGATGAGATACACTAGCCCGCGATTGCTGTAAATCAGCGGATCACCGCTATCCAGCTTTTCGGCCTGGTTTAAGTATGCAACGGCCTCTTTATACTCCAGGCGCTGTACGCAGCTAACGCCCATATCGCGATAGAGCAGGGCCAGCGCGCGCGGCGGGCAGGAGGGGTCGGCCTGTATTTTGTGCAACAGGAACGCGATCGCATCCAGAAATTCGTCGCTATCCAGATCAGAGACGATATACTGGAGGATGTAGCTGGCCGCCTGCCGACTTTCGGGCGTGACTTGCTCGGAGGGCAGGCCATGAGCGACATCGTAGAGCAGCCCCACTTTCAGCTTCTGGATATCCTGCTGCGTCAGGTGTTCGCTGGCGAGCAGAATATACTCAATTGCCAGTTGCGTACCGGTCTGATCTGGCAAGAGAAATAATTGTTCCACCAGCGCGCTGACCGCTTCCGACCACTCCGTTGAACGGTAAGCGTCCTGTCCTTTTTGCTCCTCAATGCGCTTGAGCAGTTGTTCGTAATAACTGGCCAGAGCCTGGCGGATGGCAAAGTAGCGGTCTGGCCCATAGTTGAAAAGCAGGCGCTGATTGAAAAGCGATTGGACGTAATCTTTGACAGTATAACGGCCCTGTGGCAGAGGTTGCAGAAAGTCCTGACCGGTGAGCCAGCCATAGAGTTCGTTGCAGGCGTTATTCTCTGCCGGGAGGAAGGCAAATTTCGCGGGCAGAGCAGAGAATGCATCGACATCATCCCGGTTAAACGGCCTGGAGAAAAGGGCGCTGCTCAGGGAAAGCAACTTTTTCGGATCCCCATCTGTCAGCCCTTGCAGGTAGAGGGTGTCCACAACGGTAGCCATCGTCTCGCTGAACGGAACATCTGGCCGGTTCGCAATGAGTTGAAGAGCTATCGGCAGGCCGCCGGAAACCTGCAAGATCGTATCAATAGTATTCGCGGCAGGATGGCCGCGCTTTGCCAGGTACTCGCGGGTCTCGCTTTCATTGAAAACGCGCAGGGGCATGAAGTGGAGAGTGTTCTCTGCTACGTAGGCGGCCCAGCTAAACGGATTGTCAATGTCGTATTGATCGAGCGGCAGCGGGGCGGCCACTACCAGCACCACGTTGTCGCTGATCGACAGGGGGAGCAGGTAATTGAGCAGCCAGGGGACAAGCATGCTTGCCTGCTTCTCAAAAGCGTCAAAAAACAGCACGATTCTCCGGTTGCGCTTCGCCTGTTTCCCCTGAGTGGCGGCCAGGCGATTGAGCGCGTCGACGAATGCTCGCGTCAGATCAGGGATAGAGTTTCTTTTTTTCTCCGCATCTTTCAGTTGTTGATGTTCCTGCATGGATCCAATTGCAGCACTTTTGACGGCGGGCTTCACTGCATCGATTCCCTGTTCCAGCAACGGCACCTTGACCATGCTGGCCGCAAGGTCTATACCGCTACTGGTGAGGCTCTCTTTCGTTGCTTCTACTGGAGATTGGCGACCCGCTTCAAGGCGCCGGTAGGTATCTAATGCGCTTCTAAAATCGCCATCCATGCGCAGTTGGGCCGCGAATTGCTCCATGATGTCGGCCAGCGTGGCCTGCATTTCATTAACGTAAGCGGGCAGGCAGTAGTCTGTAAACTCAGGGGAGCGCATCCTGGCAAAGAGCTGGCGCAGCAATTCCGTTTTGCCGATGCCATGCTCGCCGGAAATCGAGAGGATGTTATAGCGGGGCGTCGTGGGAGCCAGCACCTCTCTGACAAAGCTTGCCTGCTCGTCCGCGCGCCCTACGAAGAATTTCGTGGGTGTCGCTGGCAGCCGCGCAAGGTCAGGGTCGACCGGTTTGGATGAAAAGACCGAAGCGAAAAACCCCTTAGAAGGAACTTTTATCTCGGCTTGCTTCACGAACGGCATAATCCTGCCCCTTTCCTGCACTCATCGTAATGTGTCCACAGTATAGTTTTATCGCTCAGGTATGTCAATGATGAATCACGAATGATCTGTCCGGCTTCTTCCTGCGTATAGTGGAGGAAACATAGCAAATCTGTTATCTATCAAGGAGGATGCATGTCGAGCCATCGTGAAGCTCCGGCCATCAGTAACCTTTCGGCTTTTTCAGGCGTGCCGACGCTGGCGCAAATGGGAGGCCTTTTTGCGCTGGATACGCTGAAACAGGTCAACCCCGCCGTGCAGGAATGGCACGTGAACCTTAACATTACCGATTTCTATACCTTTCAGAAGCCGGGGGACGCGGGCAAAACCATCTTGATAATGAACGTCAATCCCATGCCGCCGAAACTGGCCGCTGCGTTCGATCCCGACGCCATCTACGAATTCAGGATTGATACCAACGGTGATGCCGTTGCCGATGTGGCTTTTCGCGTGACCTTTTCTGTCTATCAAAATGGACAACAGACGGCAACGGTGCGGCGGGCTACCGGCCAGCAGGCGGCGAGCAACGATAATAGCGGCGAGGTCATCATTGCCAGCGCCCCGGTCTCGTTCGGAGAGCAGCCACAGGTGACCCACAGCGGCGATTATGCCTTCTTTGCGGGCCTGCGCAGCGACCCCTTCTTTTTTGACCTGATGGGCTTCTGCAACAATCTCAAGTTTACCGGAACCGACTACTTTCTGGATAAGGATGTGTTTGGCATCGTGCTGGAGGTACCGAACTCCGCGCTGGGCGGGCAAAAGGTAGGTCTCTGGTCGCGCGTGCTGTGGGCGCATGATGGAGAGGTGATGCAGGTGGCGCGCCTGGGCCTGCCTCTGGTGAACATCCTCTTCAACAACGCGGCGGAAAAAGACCAGTTCAACCGCTCAGAACCGGCGCAGCAGGCGGCGCTGTTCCTGAATAAAGTCACGGCACAGCTTGAGAACATGGGCAATACAGCGAACAATGCGCGAGAGATTGCACGAATGTTTATTCCAGACATCCTGCATTACGATACCTCAAGCACGCGGGGCTTCTTCAATGGCCGCCGTCTCAGCGACGACGTGGTTGATACCATCCTCGGCCTCGTCACCGCAGGCAGGGTGACAACAGATATGGTTGGTCCCCACACCGACTATCTTCCAGCATTCCCCTATCTTGGTCAACCACATTAGTCGCGCGGGAGGTAACATGTTATGAATACACTCAGTCGTCGTCGCTTTCTGACGCTTACCGGAGCGGGGATTGTGGCCGTTGCTGCCGGGGGCATTGCTCTTGCTGTGCGCCAGTTCAGTGAATCGGCTAACACGCTCACTTTTCAGGCCGTGAGCGGTTTGCCCGCGAAACCACTGATAAGCTACGCTTCGTATGTTCTTACTGGAAAGATAGACACGAGCAACGGCACGGGAACGATCACAAAATACGTCTATGCCGGGCCACCGGAGAGCATGACGAGCATTTCCCTCTACACGCGCACTGTGCGCGTGACGAAAGCAAGTCAGCAGGGCGGCGTGTGGCACATCACGGGCGTGGTAGAAAACCAGGCGCAACTGCAAAAGGGAGAAGACGCAGTGCTACAATTGCAACTCGATTCCGTGCGCGGCATAGCTCAGGCGAGCTTTTTTGGTTCGCCAATCGCTTTGCGGCTCCAACACTTCACTGCGCCGTGATTTTCTTATAGCCATAATAGTATTGCCAGAGAAGACCGTCCACAAGATGCTATGAGAACTGGACTCGGACATTTCATACTGAGCCGTTCTCAGAAGCGAACCAGCCGATCCCCCTGCAATTCCAGCGTTCCTGCATTCGTCACCAGCGCGCGCAGGAACGCGGCTTTGTCGCGAGGCGAGATCAGGATGGCGCGCGGAAGAATGCCCTGCGTGTAATTCACCTGCAAGCGGTCGAGCGACAGGGCGGGGGATGCTAACGGGTTTCTGCTCGGCACAACGCTCTGGATAGATTCGAGGGGAATCTTACGCCGTACCCATCCACTTCTGATGAGCAGGCTGGAAGGCGTGATTTCGTAGTACAGGGGGAAGATAAGGCTCAGCACAAAGCTCCAGATCAGCAGGGTAAGGACGACCGACCACCATGCTGCGGCAAAGGCTGCCGGAACCAGCACTACAGGGAGCAGGGATAGCAATGTTATGAGCATTGCCCCGATCAAAATGGCTGTCAGCCAGGCATCAATCTTTGAGGGATATCTGTTCCCATAGGGCGATGTGCGTCCTTTCGCGTCCATAAATGGCCCCCTTAAGCATACATTCTCTGCTTTCACAGGTATCATTAAGACGATCAATATCTGTGTTTTTAACAGTCGAATCTGTGAGGGAAAGCTTACAGTATCGTTGGCAGATACTGTGGCGGGCGACGGGCGCGCGTGGCCTGCTCGAAGGCGTAGGCCAGTTTGATGAGCGTGGGTTCGCTGAAGGCGCGGCCCATGAAGGTGATGCCGACGGGGAGGCCGAAGGTGTAACCGGCGGGAACGGTGATGGCCGGGTAGCCTGCCAGCGCGGCAGGTTGCGAGCAACCGCCAATGGCATGGTCGCCATCCACCAGGTCGATACACCAGGGAGGCGCACCGGTGGGCATGACGAGCGCGTCGAGCTGGTACTGATCCATAACGGCATCGATCCCTTCCTGGCGGGAAAGGCGATGATTCTCTTCAAGAGCGGCAAGATATTTCGGATCATCGAGCGAGGTAGTCTCTTCTGCCTGTAAGAACAGTTCCTGGCCGAAATACTTCAGTTCTTCCTCTGCATGCTCATTGTTGAAGGCGATGATCTCCGCGAGGGTGCGCACCGGCGAAGTGACCAGTTCCGCCAGATAGCGATTGAGGTCGGCTTTGAACTCAAAGAGTAGCACGGTCGTCTCAGATTTAGACGTAGCCATCTCTCTCGCCGTCGGGATATTCGCCGGGTCGATGATGATGGCGCCGAGGTCGCGCATGCGCTCAATGGCGGCGCTGGCGATGGCGTCGGATTTGGCGCTGTAGCCGAAATAGACTTCGCGGGCAACGCCGATGCGCGCCCCTTTGAGGCCGTTGGGATCAAGGAAGCGGGTGTAATCGGTATGGAACTTGCCGACGCTCGCTGCTGTCGCGGGATCACGCGGGTCGACGCCGGTCAGCGCGCCGAGGACGATGGCGGCATCGGCGACGGTGCGGGCATGGGGTCCGACGGTATCCTGACTGTGGGCAATAGGGATGACGCCCGCGCGGCTGGTGAGGCCAACGGTGGGCTTGATGCCAACGACATTGTTGTTTGAGGATGGACAGAGAATCGAGCCATCAGTCTCTGTTCCCAGCGCCACCGTCACCAGATTCGCGGCCACCGCCGCTGCCGAGCCGGAACTGGAGCCGCAGGGAGAGCGATTCAGCACGTAGGGGTTGTGGACCTGGCCGCCGCGCGCGCTCCAGCCGCTGGATGAACTGTTAGAGCGAAAATTGGCCCACTCGCTTAAATTGGCCTTGCCGAGAATGACCGCCCCGGCCTGACGTAGCTTGCGGGCGACAAAGGCTTCGCGCGGCGGACGCGAGCCGAGCAGGGCCAGCGAGCCAGCCGTTGTCTCCATCTGGTCGGTTGTGGCGATGTTGTCTTTCAGCAGCACCGGAATGCCATGTAACGGCCCGCGCGGACCCTGTTCTCGCCGTTCCCTGTCCAGCGCATCGGCGATTGCCAGCGCATCGGGGTTGATTTCCAGCACAGCATTGAGCATCGGGCCGCCGCGATCAAAGGTGGCGATACGCTCCAGATACATTTCTACGATCTGGTGGGCTGTGACCTGTCCTGCTCGCATCGCGGCCTGCAGTTCGGCAATCGTTACCTCTTCCATCTGGCTAAACGGCTCTCGTGTGTGCTGGCTCATGGGCGGCTTCCTTTCCATCCAGGGAGAATAAATAAGCAGGCGAGCAGGTAATGCCTGTTATTTGTGCGTTACTGCTCGCTTCTGCATAGCTTCTACTGTATTATACGTTCCTGTGTTTCCAGTATATAACATAAGATTGAGCATTGCCAGCACGAAAGTGCAGGCTCAGACTGACCGGAAGGACAGTGAAAGTGGGCTGGCTGAAAAGTATACTGCGAATATGATAAAAGTGAGCAGTATGCATTTCCCGCGCTCGCTCTGGATCCTGTTTGCGGGTGTTTTCCTGAATCGCTTCGGAAGCTTTGTCAGCGTTTTTCTGGTGCTGTATATGACTGCCAGGGGGTATACGGCGGCACAGGCAGGTATTGCACCAGCGGCGTATGGCATTGGCAGTCTGGCGGCTTCCTTTTGCGGGGGCTACCTCGCCGATTGGCCGGGGCGGCGAGCCACAATTGTGCTTTCGATGTTCTCTTCGGCAGCGACCATGCTGGCGCTTTCACAGGCTCAGACGCTACCGCTGATTATCATACTCGCGGGACTGGCAGGTATGACGGCAGAGTTATATCGACCGGCAGCCAGCGCGCTCATTGCTGATCTGGTACCGGCGGAGCAACAGGTGGTGGCTTTCGCCTGGTACCGCTTTGCCATTAACCTGGGGTTCGCTGTCGGCCCCACCGTTGCTGGTTTGCTGGCGAGCCGTTCCTTCCTGCTCATCTTCCTCGGTGATGCTTTGACCTCCTGCGCTTTTGGCCTGCTTGCTCTCTTTGCCCTGCCCGGCTATAAACACCCTGCCATAATGCAGGAACGCGAACAGGATGGCCTGTGGCGGACTCTGCGCTATGATTATCGCTACCTCCTTTTCTTACCGGCATCCACCTTGCTTGCCTTTGTCTACTTCCAGCATCTTTCTACCTTTGCCTTGCAGGTGCAGGCATACGGATTATCGAATACCATCTATGGTCTGCTGATCTCTGTGAATGGCATATGCATCATCTTCCTCGAATTGCCTCTTAGTAGCATAACTCGCAGGCTTCCCACGCGACCGGTTATTGCGTTCGGCTGGCTGCTGATTGCTGTAGGCTTTAGCTTGATAGCCATTGCCCACACGCTCGCGCTGCTCATCCTGACGGTGATTATCTGGACGCTTGGCGAAATGGTTCATTCTCCTGTCTCGGCTGCCTATGTTGCGAATATGGCCCCTGCACACCTGCGCGGTCGCTACCAGGGCATCTGGGGTCTGGCATGGGGATGCGGGCTGGTTTTAGCACCGCTGCTGGGTTCATTGCTCTTCTCCTGGAGTGCAATGGGACTCTGGCTGCTCTGCGGGGCGCTGGGCCTGCTGGCGGCCTTGCTTGTTTTGTCTGGTGGAAGGTTGCCAGCGTCGCGAAATGTTTGAAACGCCTCTATTCAGAACGTATAGCGCAGGAAGAGATGGCTCGCGCCGCGTTTGATACTGACGAGCGTTCCCCAGACGGCGCGTTCGGGCGCGAGCTGGATGCCGCTGACGAAGCCAGGGCGTTCGGTGGTTTCGTCACGCCCGGCGATCTGGGGAGCGAGCGTTAAGAATAGTTCGTTCAGCAGGCGTTCCTCAAAGAAGTTGCCCATTAAGATAGGGCCGCCTTCCACCAGGATCATCGCGTGCGGGCGCAGGGCGCTGATGGCTGCAATGATGGCTCGCGCGCTAATGGTATTATTGTTCTGTGCCGGGGCCACTGCTATCTGCACCGATGGCGGCATAGTCTGCCTGCGCAGGTATTCGGCCCCCTTCGCGGTAGTAACGATCAGCACGGGAACTTCGCCGGACTGGAAGAGGCGCAGGTGCAGGCTGATGGCGCCGCTGGCCGTGACGATGACGTTGAGCGGCGGGCCAGATTTGCCCAGCGAAGCTCGCAACTGCTCATAATCGCTGCTAAAGGGCGTCTTGATATGTGAGGCTGTCCAGATGTGGCGGGGCTCCACGCGCAGGGTGCCTGCGCCGACGACAATAGCGTCCGCCACGGAGCGCAGCAAGGCCATGACCATCTTGTCCTGCGCGTTGAAGCCGCTGATATCGCCGCCGCCCAGGTGGCCCGGCGTATTAAGGGCTACCACGCCATCCAGCGTACTGACAAAATTGGCAAAGACGTAGGGACGGCCCGCGTGCGGCGGGAATGAAAGCGAGCCATAGTGGCTCGCCAGCTCAGGCGGCAACGGGATTTCCGGTCCCAATGCCGCCTGATACAGTGTTTCTAAGGGCGCTACATCGCTCATAAGTCTGCTCCACAGGCCAGTAAGAATTCGACGCGCAGTGAGGAATCGAGTTCGTATGATCCCCGCCAGGTGCTGGTGCGCGTCAGTGGCGCGCTTTCGCGCACGCCGCGCATCTGCTTGCAGAGATGGTGCGCTTCCACGTATACGGCCACGCCAAGCGGCTGAAGGATAGTATTGAGCGTTTCAGCTATCTGCTGTGTCAACCGTTCCTGCACGGTGAAGCGTCTGGCGAAGAGGCGCACGAGGCGCGTGAGCTTGGAAATGCCCAGGATGTGTTCGTCCGCAATATAGCCAATGTAGACGTGGCCGGAAAATGGGAGCGCATGATGCTCGCACAGCGCGTGGAAAGGGATCGGCCCCTCGACGATCTGGCTCAGGCGGCGATCTCCCCGCTCTTCGGCCTCGAACACTTTGAGCAGTTTCGCGTCCCCATCGTAACCGCCGGTGGCCTCGAAGAGCGCGCGCAGAAAACGCTGCGGCGTCTCATAGGTCGATGGCGTATGCACATCCATGCCAAAGGCGGTGAAGATTTCGGCCATGTAGCCTTCAAACCGGCGCATCTGCTCGCTCGAAATGGAGCGTCGCCGTAGTTCCAGTACCTCGTCTAACTCTATGTCTTCGATATCTTGATGTATGTACACGCTATTCCAACTTTCTCCTGTAAATGATCGCGCTTAATGACCGCCGCTGCGTTTGATTTCAACCTGCCCCTCGCGCACGCGCACCTCGTAGCGCGGCGCGTTGACGGTGGCCGGACCGGTCAGTACACGCCCGTCGCGCATACAGAAGCGCGAACCGTGCCAGGGACATTCTACAACATCGCCCGTCAAAGATCCTTCGTCTAACGGCCCTCCTGCATGAGGACACGTCGCGGAGATAGCGTACAGATGCGTTCCCTGGCGCAGCAGCACAACCGGCACGCCACTGGCCGTGACGCGATAGAGCCTGTTTTCCTCGACGCTCTCATAAGGCATCACTGCCTCAAAATCCTCGCTGCCCGCCTCCCATGCGGTATGGTTGACGCCCGTTCCCTTTGTGAAAACCATCTCGCCACCCAGATAGGCAGCGATCAGCACGCAGACCAGGCCGACGAATCCGACAACGGCGGCGGCGATGCTTTCGCCAGAAGCCGGTTGCAGGCGCAGGATGAGCGAGACCAGGTAGAGCAGGGTGGCTGCGACATTGAGCAGGCCATGATAGAGGCCGATGGTGCGCTCCGAGCCATACGTATCGCTCCAGTCTGTCAGTCCGGTGATAGCGGAGCCGAGCGCGCCGAGCAGACCCACGATGACGGCAACCTCGGCGGCGCGCGCGGCCCAGGCGAAGGAGGCAGGCGAGATCAGCCAGATCACGTCGAAAACGGCGGCGAGCAGCCATGAGGCGATGGGCACATCGGTGATGGCCGGGTGTAGCGGGTGGCCGAACCATGTGCCGTTGAGCAGGCTCTTGAAACGGCGTGGTGGCTTGCGCTGCGCGCCAACGAGTACCTGCACTCCATGCTGGAGCGCGTCGCTGAGTCGCTCTGTAAAGGGTTGCGGAGGGGCGGACGGCGCGGAAGTTTTGGCCATAGAATCGGAAGTAGAGGTCGCGGAGAGAATAATGCTGGAAGAAGTCGCCGGGACATTGCCCTGGCAGCCACAGGTCTCACACATAGCAGGTTCTCCTTATTTCTATCTGACAAGTTTCACTGTGTTGCGCTTACCTGCGAAACGGCGGCGCAAACCGGAAGCGCAACTCCTCTGTAATGTTCTATACCATACTTACTTCAGAAAGTCAATGATTTTATTGACTTCCTTGACAAAATGCTGATAAATACGTATACTGAGAACAATAGCAGGAGGAGAGAGATGGCAACTTCTTATCAGAATCAACGCTTTTTCAGTAGCACGCGGGGGCAGATTGTGCTGCTGTTGCGCCGTGAGGCGCGCACGGTCGATGAACTGGCGCAGATGCTCAATCTGACGGATAACGCTATTCGCGCCCACCTTGCCACGCTGGAACGCGATGGCATTGTGCAGCAGCGAGGGGTGCGCCGCAGTGGCAGCAAGCCAGCCGTTGTCTACGAACTGGCAGCGGGAGCAGAGCAACTGTTTCCAAAGGCATATGGGGCTGTGCTGCATCAACTACTGGGTGTGCTGGCCGAGCGTATGCCTGCCGAAGAATTGGAGGCGGCGCTACGCGAGGCTGGCCGCAGGATCGCCGCGAAGTGGAATATCCCTGAAGGAGACCTGCGCACGCGGCTGGAAGCGGCGGTCGAGGTTCTCAACGAGCTTGGCGGCATGGCCGAAATCGAATTCTGTGATGGCGGCTACTGCATTCGTGGCTATAGCTGTCCCCTGGCCGCCATCGTGCCGGGGCATCCTGAAGTATGCCGTCTTGCTGAAGCGATGCTCAGCGAACTGATAGGTGTGCCGGTGCGAGAGCAATGCGAGCGTGGCGACTCCCTGCATTGCAAGTTTGTTTTGTCCGGTTCATCTCCATCCTGAAGAAAAAGAGGTAAATAGCCTTGCGGGGAGATTTGAGCAGCGTCGATCGAAATCTCCTCGCAAGGCTATTGCCTATTTTTTGCCCTTCGAGAAGCTCTGGACGGAGGTACCGCAGACCGCGCAGGTTCCCTTGAGCGCGGTTCTCCCGTTTTTCATCGTGACTTCGTGTGCATCCTTCATCTCTGTCTTTTTTTTGCATTTGACGCAATAAGCTTCTGACATGTTTTCTTACTTCCTTTCTCATCTACAAGGCTGTGTTCAGCGCGATGTTTCCACTTGCAAACACGAGTTTACGGCGTGTAAAGATGCACTATGTTTCTGAAAGTGCCAGTTTTGACGGAACGTTTTCGCTTCCGGGCGCTGTATATAATTGCAGGAAGAGGTGCGGGGGTTGGATGCTGAACGTTGGTAGATTGTATTACTTCATACAGAGAGGATGCAAGAGCATGTCTGCTAGATTACGCCGGTTGGCCAGACGAGACCGCTTTGAAAAGTTTACCGGGCGCGCCCGGCATGTGATGACGCTGGCACAGAAGGAGGCGCAGCGTTTCCGACACAACTACATCGGCACAGAGCATCTGCTGCTGGGGCTGATAGGCGAAGGCGAGGGTGTTGCCGCCAGGGTTCTCAGGAACACGGGCGTTGACCTCGCTGATGTGCGCCAGGCAGTGGAGAAGATCATTGGTCGGGGAGAACATTTTGTCGTGGGAGAGATCGGGCTGACACCGCGTGCGAAGAAGGTGATCGAACTGGCGGTGATGGAGGCGCGCTATCTAGATCACCACTATGTTGGCACGGAGCATCTGCTGCTGGGGCTGATACGCGAAGGCGAAGGCATCGCCGCCGGGGTACTGGAAAACCTGGGTATCAAGCTGGAAAGGGTGCGCCGCGAGGTGCTGGCGGAACTGGATCGCTCCCGGGCGAGAAGCTCGAAAAACAAACCCCCTTCTGTTGCGCTGCTGGCGACTATCGTGGGAGCAATTGTAGCCCTGGCGTTGCTTGCTCGCAGACGAAAAACATTCTGATTTGCACAAGCGACATGGGCGCAAGCAGGCCGACCGCGACCGGGGAGCAGGCGGACCGAGGGAACAGGCCACCCACGCGCCACCAGCCGAGCGTGTGCGAGGGAGCAGGTCGACCAAGGGAGCAGGCCAGCCGCCCACGCGCCACCAGGCCAGCCGCCCGCGACCGAGGGAACAGGCCGCCCACGCGCCACCAGGCCAGCCGCGACCGAGGGAACAGGCCGCCCACGCGCCACCAGGCCAGCCGCGACCGAGGGAACAGGCCCCCACGCGCCACCAGGCCAGCCGCAAGGGGTGGCCTGGTGGCGCGTGGGGGCCTGTTCCCTCGGTCGCGGCTGACTTTTTATCACAAGTCTAGTGGATGAGCTACTGCCGCCTCTGAGGCTGACTTATCATGATCAGCTCGAGTCGGTTCTCGCTCATCGCTAAAGGCGACGAGCATTTTTCGTTGGCTTGCCATCAGGTGTTGTACCATGTCGATCAAACTTGTGATAAAAAGTCAGGGTCGCGGGAGGGCTATTGGCTGGTGCGCGAGCTAGCAAGCCCGCGCACGGGTACGGATGGTCGGCGGGGTGCCGCCTGTTGTTGCTTATTTCCCCTGCTGGTGCCGATGATAGGCAGCGATGAAGCTCTTATACCAGAGGGCGCTGTCTTTGAGAATGCGGCGCTGCGTGGGGTAATCGACATAGACGATACCGAAACGCTTGCTATAGCCTTCTCCCCACTCAAAGTTGTCGAGCAGCGACCAGACGAAGTAGCCACGTAGCGGCACACCTGCCGCGATGGCACGGGCCTGAGCCTGGATGTGCGAGTGCAGATACTCGACGCGCAGGGGGTCGCTGACGTGATCTTCCCCGTTCCACTGGTCGGCGAAGGCCGCGCCATTTTCAGTGACGTAAAGCGCGGGAACGGCGTACTCACGGTGGAGACGTACCAGGAGGTCGGTAAGGCCCTGCGGATAGACTTCCCAGCCCATTTCCGTGTAAATTGAGCCGGGAACAGGCCGTACTGCCTCGGCCCCTTCGTGGGGCCCGCCGCTTTCACTGTTCTCGTGGTTCTCACTGCCGGCTGCCAATTTGCTCTGCATGAGCGAACGGGAATAGTAATTGACGCCGAGAAAGTCGATGGGGGCGCCGATGATGGCGAAATCGCCTTCCTGTACCGACGGTGGGTTTACCTGAAAACTGGAGAACAGATTGTCTGGATAGCTCCCCCGATAAATAGGGTCGAGGAACCAGCGATTACTGAAGGCGTCGGCCCGCTCGATGGCATGCAGCGTTTCTGGCCGTTCATCGGCGGCATACTGCGGCGTGAAGTTGAGGGTAATGCCGACCTGCGCGCCTGGCCTGATGCTGGCGCGGATACGCGGAAGCGCCAGCCCATGAGCCAGCAGCAGGTTATGGCCGGCATCGAAAGCCGCCTGCCTGTTCTGCAGACCGGGGGCGTGGACGCCGATGCCGTAGCCCAGGAAGGCGCTGCACCAGGGTTCGTTGAGGGTGATCCATGCCTCGACGCGATCTCCCAGCCGCTTTGCCGTCACCTCGGCATACTCGGCAAAGGCATAGGCGGTGTCACGGTTGATCCAGCCGCCCTGTTCTTCAAGGGCGATGGGCAGATCCCAGTGATAGAGCGTGGCAAAGGGCTTGATGCCATGCGCTAAAAGGGTATCGACCAGCCGATCATAGAAATCGAGGCCGGGGTTATTGAGCTGGCCTCTGCCCTGTGGGAGAATGCGCGGCCATGCCAGCGAGAAGCGGTACGCGCCCAGGCCAAGCTCTGCCATGAGGGCGACATCCTGGGGCATGCGATGGTAATGATCGTCGGCGATGTCACCTGTGTCTCCCTGGAAGGTTTTGCCAGGGGTGGCTGCGAACTGATCCCAGATGGAGAGACTGCGGCCATCTTCGTGGGTTGCGCCCTCGACCTGGTATGATGCGGTTGCGCTTCCCCAGAGGAAACCTGGTGGGAAGGCAGCGGCTAACCGGGTATCAACCTGTGCCTGTGATTGTACCTGAGTGTTGTCGAGCGTGGTCATTCATTCTCCTTCATCTCTGGATAGTCTGGCTGTTCCTGCGTGCGGCCTGCCTTGCGCCTGGGGGTTGGCGGCACAGCGAGGTTCAGCAATGGTGGTTGTTCGGTGTTGCTGCCTCCATCTCCATAATAGAAACAGTGTGTCCAGTGGCCGTTGCCGACATCGGTGCGCTCAGGGAAACGCTCCCTGCAGACGGGCATGGCGTAGGGACAGCGTGGATGGAAGCGGCAACCGGTGGGTGGGTTGATCAGGCTGGGGATCTCGCCGCGTGTCGGCAGTGTGCCGAGTCCCCTCTGATTGGGGTCCATGCGATCAGGATCGGGCGCGGCGGAGAGCAGCAACTGAGTATAGGGATGTTTCGGGCGCTGGATGACCTCCTCACTTGGCCCGCCCTCGACCATCTGCCCGGCATACATCACCAGCGTCTCTTCTGCGAAGTAGAGGGCGCTGGCAATGTCATGGGTGATGTAGAGCAGGGCGAGATGTTCTTCCTGTTTGAGGCGCAGCAGCAGATTCAGAATATCCAGGCGAATGGAGACATCGAGCATCGAAACCGGCTCGTCGGCCAGCAGCACTTCTGGCTGTGCCGCCAGGGCGCGAGCAATGGCGACGCGCTGGCGCTGCCCGCCACTCAACTGGTGCGGAAACTTCTGAATAAACTGCTCCGCCGGTGTCAGGCTGACGCGATTGAGCAGGGTGAGGATCTGTTCGGTCACCTCCCGCTTATTGCGCGCATGGCCATAGACTCGTAACGGGCGGCTGAGATGGTACTCAACGCTGTGAACGGGGTTGAGCGAAGAGAAGGGGTCCTGGAAGACAAGCTGCACGTGGCGGCGGTACTGGCGCAGGGCCGCTCCCCGCGTCAATTTGACCGGTTTGCCTTGAAACAGAATCGTGCCGGATGTGGGGTCATAGAGGCGCGCCAGCATACGAGCGATGGTCGTCTTGCCGCTGCCGCTTTCCCCCACCAGTGCCGTCGCGCGACCAGGGTAGAGGGCGAAAGACGAATCTTCCACGGCATGAACGGCACGTTGTGGTCCGAAAAGGTTGATCTGACGTAAGGGGAAGAGTTTACGCAGATGTTCGATCTCCATGATGGGCGTTTCGGGCCGAGCATCCGAGGGTGTCTGTAACTGGTCGAGCGCGTTCATCGGCCTTTGCTCCTTTCTGCCAGGGTGGCATACCTTGCGGCGAACTCCTCCTCATCCGGCGACCCTGCCGGGTGCAAATTTGTGTTATAGAGATGGCAGGCCACCAGCTGTTCCGGCGTTTGCGGGTTTGACGGTTCCAGCGTTGGCAGGATGCTGCTGCATGGCGCGAAGGCGAAGGGGCAGCGCGGGTGAAAGGCGCAGCCCTTCGGCACAGCGCGCAGGTCTGGCGGGGAGCCGGGGATGCCCGTGACGTTGCGGCGCGGCCCGCGAATCGTCGGGAACGAGTGCAGTAAACCGTAGCTATAGGGGTGGCGCGGATGCTCATAGAGGTCAAAAGAGGTGCCTTGCTCAACGATGCGACCGGCGTACATAATGGCGATCTTGTCGGCCAGTTCGAGTAGCAGCGAAAGGTCGTGGGTGATGAAGATGACCGAGAAGTCGAACTCTTCGCGCAGACGCATGATCTCGATGAGAATTTCACGCTGCATCACCACATCCAGCGCCGTCGTTGGCTCATCCATAATGATGATTTCTGGCGAAAGGGCCAGGGCAATGGCGATGATGGCGCGCTGGCGCATGCCCCCACTTAGTTCATGCGGGTAGCTATTGATGCGGTCAGGGGCGATGCCGACGACTTTGAGCAATTCGAGCGCGCGCTGTTTGCGGGCGTCCGGCCCCATTTCCGGGCGGTGTGCCTGCAACACGTCCATGATCTGCGTGCCGATTTTCATGACGGGGTTGAGGGCATTCATCGCGCTCTGGAAGACAATCGCCAGCTCTGTCCAGCGGAAGGCTCGCAGTTCGGATGAACTCATTGTCATGATATCGATCGTTTCCTCTGTCTCGCCAGGTCGCGCCAACGGCCCTTTTCCGGGCATCGAGACCGTCGAGACGCGCGGCGCCCCCGTTTCATCGGTGCGCACGCGCGGGTGGTAAAGTACCTCGCCTTCTGTAATGAGCGCAGGCGGGCGCAGCAAGCGGGCGATGGCATAGGCCAGCGTGGATTTGCCACAGCCACTTTCCCCTGCCAGCCCCAGGATTTCCCCGCGTTCCAGCGTAAAACTCACATCGGTCACCGCATGCACGACGCCGCTGCTCGCCAGGTAGTCCACGCTGAGGTGTTTGACCTCAAGCAGAGTCTTGCTCCCTGTGCGCGCTTGCTTGCCGTTTACCAGGATATCAGCCATTATGCCACCGCTTTCTGTGTTTTGAGCGCCTTCACCTTCGGCCTGCGTTCGGTGCGCAGGCGAGGGTTGGCCATTTCGTCGATGCCGAAGTTGATGAAGGCGAGGGCCGCGCCCAGCACGGCGATGCACAGGCCGGGCGGCACGAACCACCACCATGCGCCGAGCAGAAGCGCATCGTTATTCTGCGCCCAGTAGAACATACTGCCCCAGCTCACCACCGTCGGGCTGCCCAGACCGATGAATTCCAGGCTGGCCTCGAAAATGATGACGTAAAGGACGGTGCCGACGAAGCCGGCGGCGACGACGGAAATCTCGTTGGGCAGAATCTCGAAGAAAATGATGCGCAGCGTCCTCTCTCCGCTGGCTCGCGCCGCTTCAACGAAGTCGCGGCGGCGCATCGACATCGTTTGCGCCCGCAGCACGCGCGCCCCATAGGCCCAGCTGGTGATGGTGATGACGATGGCGACCGTCAGCGGCCCTTTGAAGGGGAAGTAGGCCGCCAGCACAATCGCCAGGGGCAAAGCGGGCAGAACGAGAAAGATGTTGATGAGCAGCGAGAGGATGTCATCCACGATGCCGCCAAAGTACCCGGCGCACAGGCCGATGGTGATGGAGAGGATGGTGACGAGCAAGCCTGTCAGGAAGCCCCAGAAGATAGAGACGCGGGTGCCGTAGATGACCTGTGCGAAGACATCCTGCCCGGTTTGTGTGGTTCCCAGCCAGTTACTTGCCGAGGGGGGAGAGAGCAGATTGTCGCTGAAGGCATTGGGGTCAGTATGCACAAACATTGGCCCGAAAATGGCAACCAGCACGAAGAAGAGGATGGTGCTGAGGCCAAACACCACCTTCCGATTTCTGGTGATAGCTCGCCAGAAGCCACTCAGGCTGCCCGCGATCATCGCGGTGACAGGCGCGCCGCCGACTGCCACCGGCGCGATCGAGGTTCCGGCAGGTGAAATGGGCGTATTGACTGCCGCCTGCCCGTTGGCGGCGCTGGCTTCGATGATGTGTGTGCCGCTCGGTTCGGCTACCTCATCGTAGAGATTGGCGGCCAGACCGTTGGTATGCTCAGTCGTGACAGGTTTTTCCAGAGGATCAAGCTGACTCATAGATCACCCCTTTTCCTGGCGCACGCGAGGATCAAGCGCCGCGTTGACAATATCGGCCAGAAAGTTCGCTGCCAGAACCGCTATGGCGATAATCAGGAACAGGCCCTGCATCAGCGCGTAGTCGGAGTTCTGCACGGCCTGTAGCAGGGCGAAACCGACGCCGGGATAGGAGAAGACAATCTCGACCAGCAGCGCGCCGCCGACCACGAAGCCCAGGTTGATGGCAAGGCCGGTGATATTGGGCAGGATGGCGTTGCGAGCGGCATAGTTGAACATGACGCGCCGCTGCGGCAGTCCCTTCGCTTCGGCCATCAGTACATAATCTTCCGAGAGCGTGGTAATCATCGTATTGCGCATGCCGAGCAACCAGCCCGCGATAGAGCTAACAACAATGGTCAGCGCGGGTAGAATACCGTGTTGAATGGCGCTGACGATGAACGGACCGTTCATGCCGACGGTGGTAGAGATATCGTAACCACCGTTGAGCGGGAACCAGTTGAGCGTGTAGGCGAGGATATAGAGGGAAAGCAGGGCCAGCCAGAAATAGGGGATGGCCGAGAAGAACGTCAGAATAGGGGGAATGGTACTATCAAGGGCGGTGCCGCGCCTCCACGCCAGGAAAATGCCGACCAGGGTGCCGAGGATAAAGCTAATGATCGTTGAGAGGCCGATCAGCGTTAATGTCCAGGGGATGTCCTGTGCGATGACGGTAGAAACGGGGGTGGGAAAGTAGGTGATGGATATTCCCAGATTGCCATGCGCCAGGTTATTCAGATATTGCAAATATTGCACCCAGAGACTTTGATTGCTGATGCCGAACTCGATTTCGAGCGCATGCAGAGCTTCCGGGCGGATGCGGCCCTGGAAACGGGCAATCAGCGCCTCAGCCGGGTTGCCCGGCGCGAGGCGAGGTATGAGAAAGTTAAGCGTGATCGAGGCCCAAAGGGCGACGAGATAAAAGCCGATACGACGAAACAGATGGCGCATCCGGCTTCCTCCTTCCAGGCTACCTGGCATGCGCCTATCGGCGCATACAGTTCGGTTCTTTTCTCGTACTCGTAATAGTATGTCCTATATACTGATTGTTTTGCAACCTGATTGTTTCGCAACTACAATCAATCACTTTTTCAGGAAGAGGAGAGAACGCTGTGGGAATGGGGATAAACTGTTTGGGAGTTTATCCCCATTTTTCTCGACCCTTCGTCTCACGATGAAGACGAAGCGCCGATCCACAGGATCGAGGAACTTACGCGACCGGCTTCAGGTGGAGGACGACGATTTCCGCGTCTGGGAACGAGTACGGCGAAGGAACCGCATACGTGTTGTTCGCGTCCGGCCAGCCGGTGAAGCGGCTCGTATTGTACTCGTACCAGGTTGCGCCGTAGACCAGCGGGATAGCCGGCAACTGCTGCACCATGATCTGCTGGATGCCGTTGAGCGCCTGCTGCTGCACGCTGGAATCGGTCGAGGTGGCATACTGCGCCAGCAACTTATCCGTTGCCGGGTCGTTCCAGCGTTCGAAGTTCGAGGCAGCGGCCTTGCCGATAGGGGCCGTGTTAGCACTGTTCAGCAGGGACTGATAGAGGTAGTACGGCGTCGGGCCGGGATTCGTCCAGGAGATGGCTGTATCAAAGCTGCCCGTCGACAGGGCGCTGTAATAGGCATTGAAGGAGATGGCATTCACGGTGACGTTCATGCCGATAGCCTTCAGTTCGCTCGCCATAATCTGACAGTCGGTGACCCAGTCAGTCCAACCGGTAACGACATTCATATTGAAGGAGAGCTTCTTGCCGTTCTTGTCGGCATAGATGCCATCTGAACCCTTCGTAAAGCCCGCGCTTTGCAGCAACTGATTCGCCCTGGCGACATCTACGGAGAAGGAGGAGTTGGCATACTGCGGGTTCAGGAAGCTCTGATTGGCCGGCAGGACGAGCGCCGTCGGGCTGGCAACCGGCTCGTAGCCGCTTTCACCAACTTTGTCGAGCTGGTTGCGGTCGATCGCATAGCTGATGGCCTGGCGAACGGCCAGTTGATTGAACGGAGACTTGGCGAGGTTGAGGTAGAGCATCACCACGTTGGCCGGGGGGAACCAGTAGTGATTGTGCGCCGGGTCGCGGCTGACGAACGTCTGCTGGATGTTCGGTGTGAACAGGCCCGTCCAGTCAACTTCATTGCGCGAGAGCAGCAGTTCCGCGCTGGTGTTGGAGTTGAACGACGGGTAGCGGATTTCGGCGACCGGTACCGAGCCGCCCCAGTAGTGGGGGTTACGCACCAGATCAATCAACTGCGGGGTGAACGACTTGAGGGTGTAGGGACCGGTGCCAACGGGGTTCGGATTTGTGTACTTGGTGGGGTCACCCACGCTGCTCCACAGATGCTGTGGAACAATCCAGGTCTGGCCACCCAGGTACCACAAAATAGGAGTGTACGGCTTTTTGAGCGTCACCGCTACCGTGTTGGCGTCGGGAGCAGTCACATTGGTGATGTACTGCCACAGGCCATTGCCGTCTGCCGCCGGATACTGCTTGAGCATGTTCAGCGTGAAGACGACATCCTGGCTGGAGAATGCCTGACCGTCTGACCACTTGACGTTCTGTCGCAGGTTGAAGGTGATGCTGGTCGCATCGCTGGAGAACTGGTAGCTGGAGGCCAGCCAGGGCTGAACCTGACCGTTCTCACGGTTGAAGAACAACAGGGTTTCGTAGATCATGCCCTGCGTCCCGTAGTTGGGGCTGGGGGTATAGGGAGAGAAATCCTTGGTGAAGTCGCCAATCGGGCTGGGAACAACCGTCAGCACGCTGTTCGAGCTGTTGCCGTTCCCGTTGGAACTTGGCGTTGTGGTATTGCTGCCACAGGCCGCCAGCGCGAAGGCGAGAATGAGCAGGAACGAGAGTGCTACCGTTCCGGTTCTGCCCTTCAAGAGCGAGCGCAATGATGCGGATATCACAGAAAACCTCCTGACACTAGGGATTGATCACAGGTCGATAGACTACCATGATCGCTCAGCTCACGAATGCGTCATTGAGAAGCCGTGAGCAACTGATGAGGATGAGAAGACATTTCATCCTCTGTACATACGGTTCGCAGGCTCTGCCTGCCTGAACTTCAAGGATCACCTCCTTTCGCTTTTTAACTGTAATAATGCTATTACCCGTATTACATCCGAAAATCGAGTATAAAGAATAGAGAAGCAGCGTGTTACATGGCTCGCACTACGCTACAATTAAGGACTGACTGTGAGTTTGTTGGGAGCGCCACAGGAAGCACGCACTACAAGGGTTGTAGCCATGTCGACATGAAATGGTTGATTGCCATCCATGTCCTGCCGAACTTGTTTCACCAGTTGCTGTAATTGTTCTACAGGCAGAATGGGATTAGGTGCGCTACTGTTATGATTGTTTTCAAGAAGGAGATTGTTTTTTCCAAATGAAGAAGATCGGGGACTGTCGAGCATAGATAAAAGCAATGCGATGCCATACTGGCCGATTTCGGCAAAAGGCTGCCGAACGGTGGTCAGTGGCGGGTGAACATGAGGAGAAGGCGCGAGATCGTCAAAGCCGACAAGCGCGAGGTCTTGCGGGATACTCACGCCGTATTCCTCGGCGGCAGCGATCACGCCGTAGGCCATCTGGTCACTGGAAGCAAAAATAGCGGTTGGGCGCTTTTCCGGCGGCATTTCGAAGAATCTGGCGGCGCAGGCCCGGCCCCCTGCTACGGTAAAGTCACCTACCGCGACCAGCTCGGGATCAAGGGGGATGCCAGCTTCCTCTAAGGCGCGGCAGTAGCCCTTGTGCCGGTCATGTGAGACCACGTACTTCAGCGGGCCTTGAATATGAGCGATGCGGCTGTGACCAAGCTGAATCAGGTGATGCACGGCGGCATATGCGCCGTTCACGTTGTCGGATTTGATCCAGGGAATCTCGGTCGGCGTATCCTGGTCATCGATCATGACGACGGGGAAACGCTGCCGGTACAGTTTGGTCAGGTGGTGAGAGACCGGGCCGGGGAAGATTGCCAGCAAGCCGGAGGTGAGCTTGGAGGCCAGGATGTGATCGATGACTTTGCTGCGATCCAGATCGCGCATAGAGTCGTTGATACTGTAGAGGACAAGCTCGTAATGGGTACCGCCCATAGCCTCGGCCACACCGCGCATGATATCGGGAATCATGGGCCAGGTGAACGAGGGGACAAGCGCGCCGATGAGACGACTATGCCCACCTGCCAGATCGGAGGCGGCGATGCTGGGAACGAAACCTTCTTCCTCGACGATGCGCAGGATGCGTTCGCGTGTCTCCGGGTCGACATCGGGCTTATGATTCAAGACGCGAGATACTGTCGCCTTTGACACGCCAGCCAGAGATGCAATATCCTTGATGGTAACGGTACGTTTTCCTGGCATACCGGTTCCCTCTCATCTCAAAGAAAATAGTTTTGTTCATGTAACCGATTTCGGTACCGGTTACGAAACAAGTATACCCGATGAATTTCTCTCTGTCAAGGGGACGGCGGACTTTTTTCCGAGTCTGGGGCGGAAAATATTGCGTATGCGTGGTAAAAGTGGTAAGGTAAAAAGAATAGAGAACTGCATGGGATGAGCCTTGAGCCTTTGCTCGTGCATGCATTCTCGGAGAGGAGCGCGGATGCCGCTTAGAAATCGACTGCTACAATGTTTTGGCGCTTGCTGTCTCCTGCTTGCGTTTGTTTCCTGTGCGCCTGCCATCGGCAACACTCCCGCCGCATCGACTCCTACGGTGAGTAGAAGGCTTTTGCTGAGGCCGGTTGCCATTCCCATCCCGCTGGGGACGACCCTCTATATCTATCGGGGGCATACCAACTACGTCTTTGGTGTGGCGTGGTCGCCGGATGGCAGGCGTATTGCCTCTGCCAGCTTCGATGGCACGGTGCAGGTCTGGGATGCCATGACGGGCAAGCATGTGCTGGTCTATCGCGGCCACAGCGGGCCGATTTTCGCGGTAGAATGGTCGCCGGACGGTAAATATATTGCTTCGGGCGGTTATGACAGGACGGTGCAGGTCTGGGACGCCACCACCGGCAAGCATATTCTGACCTATCGTGGCCATTCTGCCCTGATCAACGCCATCTCCTGGTCGCCGGGCGGGCAGTTGATCGCCTCTGCCAGCGATGACGGCACGGTGCAAATCTGGAATGCGTTGAGCGGGAAGCGTATCGCCACGTATCTCGATCTTCCAGATCATGTCACCTCGGTCGAGTGGGCGCCGGACGGGCAGCGTATCGCTGCCGCCAGTGACAACGGCACCGTGCGCATCTGGAATATTGCCAGCGGCAAGGTTGACCTCACCTATCAGAATGCCCGCCATATTGGCATCTGGTCGCTGGCCTGGTCGCCAGATGGTACGCGTATCGCCTCTACCGCGACCGACAATACCGTACAGGTCTGGGATGCCGCTACCGGCAAGACGCTGGTGGTCTATGGCGGCCATTCCAGTTATGTCCACATCGTCGCGTGGTCGCCGGACGGCAAATACATCGCTTCCGGCGGTTTTGACCAGACGGTGCAGGTCTGGAGCGCGCGGACCGGTAATCACCTTGTGACCTACAACATGCCCTATGAGGCGGTGGTCACGCTGGCCTGGTCATCCAACGGTCAGTATATTGCTTCGGCAGGCATGGGGCAGGCTGTGTTGGTCTGGCAGGCGGAGTAAAGAGCGATCAGGAAAGTAAGCAGAAAGGGAAAGCATGTCATCGGTATCGAAAATGCTCGTTGGCGTCATTGGTTGCGGCAAGATCAGCAGCATCTACTTACAGGCCCCTCGTACCTTCGATATCCTCGACATTATTGCCTGTTCCGACCTTGACATGGAACGGGCGCGAGCGCAGGCCGACCGCTACGGTATTGCCGACGCCCTCACGGTTGACGAATTGCTCGCACATCCGCAGATCGAACTGGTCATCAACCTGACGATTCCGCGTGCGCATTTCGAGGTAAGCATGGCCGTGATCGAGGCGAGCAAGTCACTCTACACAGAGAAGCCACTGGCGCTCAATCGCGAGCAGGGGCGTCAACTGTTAGAGGCTGCACGGCGGCAGGGAGTGTATGTGGGCGGCGCGCCCGACACCTTCCTGGGCGCAGGCCTGCAAACCTGCCGTCAGTTGATCGACGAGGGCGCCATCGGCACGCCCGTTGCCGCCAGCGCCTTCATGATGAATCATGGCGCGGAACACTGGCATCCCGACCCCGAATTCTTCTACCAGCCCGGCGCCGGCCCGCTTTTCGACATGGGACCCTACTATATCACGGCTCTCGTCACCATGCTCGGCCCCATCCGGCGCGTCACCGGCTCTGCGAAGACCACCTTTGCCGAACGCACCGTGACCAGCGAGCCGAAATATGGCACGAAGATCACCGTCAATACGTCAACGCATATCGCGGGCATCCTGGACTTTGCCTGCGGAGCCACCGGTGTCCTCGTCACCAGCTTCGATATCTGGGCGCATCGCCTGCCCTTCATCGAAATCTATGGTAGCGAGGGAACGCTCAGCCTGCCCGATCCGAACACGTTTGCTGGCCCTGTGCGCCTGCGCCGGGCCGGTGAGGCGGAGTGGAGCGAAATTCCCCTCATGCACCCCTACGCCACCAACAGCCGGGGGCTTGGCACGGCGGACATGGCTTACGGCCTGCGCACCGGTCTCCCGTATCGGGCAAACGGCGAACTCACTTATCACGTCCTCGACACCATGCAATCGATCATGGAAGCCGCGACCGAGGGCAGGCATATCGACCTTAGCAGTACCTGTGAGCGTCCAGCCGCGCTACCGTCAGAAAAAACACTTGAGATGGCCTGGCATGGGTGAGTAAGCAAAAATTGATTGTCAGCCTGCTTTATAGTTGCATCCCCAGCCTTTCACGCAGATAATCGCGACAGATTGTCAGGCTCTCCTTCGGCGTGGTGCGCGAAACATCGATTTCGACGGTGATCCAGCCGTTGTAGCCGATGTCGTGCAGGGCGGCCATGATGGGGGCGAAGTTGATGATGCCACGTCCGAGTTCGCAGAAGATGGGGAGCCGTTCAGTGCCTTCTACCACCTGCACGCCGACGTTGCGGTTGCGCCGCTCCTCGATGGCTCCGGCGCGCAGGTCTTTGATGTGCATGTAGCGCATGCGTTCGCCGTAGCGGCGGATCATGGCTGGCACATCGATCTCCGCACCGGTAAGGTGGGCGCTGTCCGGGCAGAAAAAGACGTAGCGTGGGTCGGTTAATTCCATAATGGTGTCGATCTCCGGCTCCGTCTCGATCTCTGTCCCCAGGTGTGGGTGGACGCAGGCCAGCACGCCCAGATCATAGCAGGCGCGTGCCGCCTCGTTGATGGTTTGTGCCGCCACGCGCAGCTCTTCCTGCGTTGTGCCGCCCGAATTGCGCGGCCCGCCTGGCCCGAAGACGAGGCGATCTACGCCAATGGCTGCGAGAAAACGCGCCAGCCGCGTATTGTAGGCGATGATCTCCTCGCGCCGCGCCGGGTCGCTGAAGCGGCCACCGCCGTAGAGCGCGGAGAGCCGCAGGCCATGCGCGGCCAGCAGGTCTTGAAAGGCTGCCGGATTCTCTTCATAGGCCAGCGCATTGCGCGGAAATGGTTCGCAGGCATGGAAACCCAGTTCTTCAACCTCGTTCAGGGCCTGTTCAAAAGCGTTGCCCCAGGTGATTAAATGACAGGAAATTGGATTCACGGAAAGTATTGCTCCCTTCTTAATATAGTCCCCGGTAGGCCACCCGGCCAGCCGCAGGCCACCCGCAAGAGGTGGCCCTACTCTATACGACCCGTTGCGAGCGGCCTGCTGAGCCGCATCGTGTATAGTAGGGGTACCCCTTGCGGGTACCCTGGGGGTGGTGGGTACCCTGGGGGGTGGTGGGTACCCTGGGGGGTGGTGGGTGCCGTCTCTTTACAATACGTCTACCCAGACGCTGCCCCTGTTCGAGCTTTCTACCGCTTTTGCGACGAAATTGACGCCGCGCAGGCCATCCCTGACGGTAGGGTAGCCGCCGAGGGGTTGCTCGCCGGTGGCCACGCGGCGCATATCGGCGATGGCCATGCGGTAGATGTTGGCGAAGGCCTCGTAGAAGCCTTCGGGGTGGCCGGCAGGCAGGCGCGTGGCCTGCTTTGCCTCTTCGCTCATGTAGGGCATGCCGGTGCGCAGAATCTGGCGCGGCTGATTCGGCAGTTTGTAGATCAGCGTATTTGGCTCCATCTGGTGCCATTGCAGACCAGCCTTGCTGCCGTAAATACGAATGCTCAGACCGTTTTCCTCGCCTGCCGCTACCTGTGAGCATGTCAATACGCCTTTGCCGCCGTTTTCCAACCTCAGCAGGATGTTGGCGTCGTCTTCGAGCGCGCGCCCTGGCACAAAGGTGGTCAGGTCGGCGCAGAGCGAGCGAATGTTGAGGCCGGTGATGAATGCCAGCAGGTTTTCGCCGTGCGTGCCGATGTCGCCGATGCAGCCGGAAATACCTGAACGTGCCGGGTCGGTGCGCCAGGCAGCCTGCTTATTGCCGCTGGTCTCCACCGGCTCCATCAGCCAGTCCTGGATGTATTCTACCAGCACTTTGCGAATATCGCCCAGCATGCCCTGTCGCACCATGCCTCGCGCCTGTCGCACGGCAGGGTAGCCGGTGTAGTTGTGGGTCAGGGCGAAGATGACGTTGCTACGTTCGACCAGCGCGGCCAGTTCCTGCGCCTCCGCAAGCTGGCCGGTCAGCGGCTTATCGCAGACAATGTGAATGTGCTGTTCCAGAAAGGCTTTCGCGACCGGGTAGTGCAGGTGATTGGGCGTGGCGATGATGACAAAATCGATACCGTCCGGGCGCGCTGCCTCCTGTTCCGCCATTTCCCGGTAGTCGCTGTACCAGCGCGGTAGATACCAGGCCTTTGCGCCCTCCTCCGCGCGCTGCGGATCGGGCGACATCGCGCCGGTTACGACTTCTGCCTGGTTATCTAGCTGCGCGGCGATGCGATGGACGCTGCCGATAAACGAGCCGGGGCCACCACCCACGATGCCCGCGCGCAATTTGCGCTGTGTGATCGGCGTTTCTTCTTGCTCTGTCACAGCTCTTTCTCCTTTTCTTTTTCTACATGATAGCACGAAAAAGAGAAGGAAGATTATAGACGCAGCTGTTCCCGACCCAATCCCCGACCAGCGTTCCGATAAAAATGGCGGCAGGCACAACCAGTTCGGCCCCCAGACTGGCGGTAAACTGCTGGCTCTGAAACGAGATGGGCAGGGAGAGTGGCAGGGCCAGCAGAAGCAGGTTGTTGTACATGCTCAATATGAGGAGCGCGACGGGAGCGAGCAGTACGAGCGCCGCCAGCATGTGTGGCTTGAAGCAACGGCGCAGCACGAAGGAAATGATTGCCAGCAGCGCAGCGATGCAAAGAACAGGACCCAGCGTTTGCAGCGCGGCTGCTACAAAGGGATGCAGAGGTTGCCAGAGATCAGCAGCGGTGGGAGGCATGGTTGATTGAGCAAAGGCCGTCTGCGTGAGGAAGTGTGTTTGCAGGGAGGAGAGCGGACTGCCGAACTGTATTCCGCACCACGCCAGCCAGAAAACAATGCCCGATGCGCCCAGGATGCTAAAGACCAGCAGGTTGCTCGTGATCTGCGTTCGCGGCTGGCGTTTCACCAGCCCGACCAACAGGATGAGCATGAAGAAGACGGCGAAATAGAGCCAGGCATCGTAGCGACTGAGCGTCGCCAGGCAGGTACTGCCTGCTGCCGCCAGCAGGTGCGCAAGCCTGTCGCTATGTATCCATGCCAGCAAGTAATAGCAACTGGCAGTCAGTGTTGCGATGCAGAGCAATGTGCTGCCGGGAACGCTTTGCAGGTAGAGAATGGTTGGATTCAGCAGAAAGAGCAGCGTACCCAGGTAGCCGAGAAGGCTGCGGTGTGTCAGCAGGCGCAGAGCCAGAAAGAGGTAGAGGGCCGTGACGATGTAGGATAGCATTGATGGAATGCTTCCCGCCAGGCCCGTGTGCCACAGTACATCATTCCAGGCAAACAGGGCGATGAGCAGAGTCAGCAATGGCGGATTACCGCCCGGTTGAGCAAAGTGGAAGAGTGGCGGCCCTGACACGAAACGGCGTGCCGCGTCTACCTGTTGCATAGCATCGGGGAAGAGCAGGATTTGATGCTGCGTGAAGAAGTAAGAACAGGCAACGACGCTGAGGAGCAGAGCTGTGACAGAGGTGAAGGCAAACCAGCTATCCCTTTTCGCGCGCTTGCTGCGTTCCAGATATGTCCGTTCTGAGGGCGGGAGTGCGGGTTTGTGCAGGCCGATCATCGTCTCGACCTGATCCTGTACCGAGGCGACGGGAACTTGATCCAGTTTCGCGTATTTTTGCACTTCAGGACCTGAACCGTGCAGCAGCGGGGGTTGTGTTCCCGCTCTAAGCGGCGTGAGCGATTCGGCTAATTGTGCCAGTTTTTCCCATTCCGGGTCTTCGGCAGGCAAGGCGTTGGCCTGTTTCAGGTGGAGGCCGTGAATGGTTTTCTGCCAGTAGTGCGGGCGCGTGAAGAGTTCGTAGATCGCCATGCAGGCGGCCACGCTGGTCAGAAACCAGTAGACGGGAATGAGCAGCATCCAGGGTACCAGCTCAAACTGCGCGCGTTTCATGCAGCCGAGCAGGTAGATGTAGCCATAGAAGAAGTTGCCCAGGATGAGCGTGAAGAGGCCGGTGTAGAGGATGAAGGGCGGAAAGAGTGGCGCGAAGGCGGCTGTGAGCTGCTGGCGAAAGAGGATGGTCAGGGCGAACAGGAGCCACATCAGCGGGTTGATGAGCAGGATAGCGGTTTTGCCGCCGATGACCACCTGCAGGGAGAAAAGCTCGCGCAGTCGTCCGGCGCGCAGGTAGTGCAACGGTTCGCGCATATGTACCAGGTAGGTTTGCATATAGCCTTTGATCCAGCGTGACCGCTGGCGAATCCAGTTCTTGACCCGCGAGTTCGCCTCTTCAGAGGTGGTGGAATCGACGACGACGGTTTTCAGGCGGAACCAGGAGAGGCGCAGGCCCAGATCGCAGTCCTCGGTGACGTTGAAGGCGTCCCAGCCGCCCAGGGCGCGCAGAGCCTGCGCGGGGAAGTGGTTCGAGGTGCCGCCCAGAGGGATTGCCAGCTTCGCTTTCTGCAGGCCGGGCAGGATCAGGTCAAACCAGAGTGAGTATTCTGCCGTGAACCAGCGTGTGAGCAGGTTTTGCTGTGGATTGTAGAAATTCAGTTTGGCCTGGACACAGGCGAGGTCAGCGCCGTGATTGGCGAAGGTCAGCACGGCCTTCTTCAATTGCAACGGGTCGGGCATGTCTTCCGCGTCATAGATAACTACATACTGGCCCGTTGCTTCGACCAGCCCGTAGTTGCAGGCGCGGGGCTTGGTGCGAGGCGCGCCATCCGGGACGGTCACGATGTGAAAGTGTGGGGGCAGGCGCAGCGATAAGATGGCGCGCCGCGTCTCCGCGTCGTCCTCTTCGGTAAGAAAGAGTATCTGGAGTTTCTCGGTCGGGTAGTCGATGGTTTGCATGGCTTGCACGAACTGTGGAACCACCGCTGCTTCTTTATAGAGCGGGCAGAGGATGGTATAGGTCGGCCAGTCCGCGTCTTTCAGGGCAGCGATTACGGCTTCGTCGATGTGTTCTTCGCTCGAATTGCGTATCACGCGCAGGGCCAGGAATACATCCAGTGTGAGATGCGACAGGTAGCCAAGCGTAATCAGTGAGATGGTGCAGACCAGCGTTTCCTTCCAGCGCCATGCCATGCAGCCTGCCCAGACCAGCGCGATTATGCTGGCAAAGAGAATCTGCTTGCGCGTAATGGTTTGCAGCGCCGAATATTTGTAGCGAAAGGGTGCGAATGTTTGTATCCTGTTACTGCCTACTTCGACTACCTGCAAGGCGCGCGCCGCGTAATCACCCATCTCCTGCTGGACGCGGCCCTTATGCCGCCGCGTTTGCTCGCTCAGCCATTTGCGGTAGGCGGCGACTCGCCGCTCGAAATGCTCATCTGCCGGTTGCGCGGGGAGATGATGGCCCTGCTGTGCTGAACCGGCGCTTTTCACCTCTGCCTGCATCTGAAATTCCCCTTCCCTCTAAGCTATCCCCGTGTGGGCGTATACCATTGATGTAGCACTTGCACGGCTGGCTGGCCTGCGATGGCAAACATGCCGACATCGTCCCAGCCCCAGAAGAAGCTCCCGGCAATATGGCTGTCTCGCAAGATGTTAGAGAGCGCGGCATTGTACGCCCCTGCCTGCTCCACCGGGTCGGCGTGGGCGGTTGAAGTGGCTTCCCAGGTGTGGTAGAGCGTATCGGCGCTATTGCGATAGCCAATTTCCGTGATGAGCAACGGCTTGTTGAGCGTTCTGGCAAGTGCATCCAGTTGCGGCCTTACCTTTTGCTGCCAGAGCGCAGGCATGGCCGCCGGGTCGATACGTGCGGGCGTGTTGAGCAGTGGAATGTACTCGGAGACGCCGATATACGTGAGAGCCGGATTTTTTAGCCAGTTCGGCATGGTCTGGCTCAGTGAACTCCAGTTCATATCGTAGGTCAGCGTCCCGTTGAAGATGCTGTGTATGCGCGCAATCAACTGGTTCCAGAAGGGCGCGGGTACCGTCTGTTGCAGCGTTTGCAATTCGGTGCCGATGGCCATCTGCTCGACGTGTTCTCCGGCGGCGGCAGTGATATAGGGTTGCAGTGCCTGCCAGTAGCTATCGAACCATGCCTGCTCCTGTGCGCTGGTAGTGAAGGCGATGCTGCCCGACCAACCGCCCGGCTGGCGCACCTGCATCAACGGCGCAAAGAACACCCTATAGCCCAGCGCGTGCGCCCTCTCTATCCCTTCCGTGAAGCTCTGTACGTCTGGCGCGCTGGTTGAAACCTTTACGGTTGTAGAACTGGATGTGGCCTGAGAAAAGAGGACAGGAATCTCTATCCATTGCGCCGCCGTCTGTGTTTTCATTGTCGCGATACCCTGCTGCCAGGCCGTATCCTGTGTCCCGTAGCCGTTCTGCGACCACTGTGGGTAGATGATGCCGCGCTCGAACGTGGTGGGATGCGCCTGTGTGGTCGGTGTTGCTCTGGCGGGAGACGTTTTTGCCTGTGCCAGCGTTCCCGAATAGGAGCGGATCGAGAAAAGAAAGCCGCCAGCAATCAGGGCTAGCAGAGCAACTACGGAGACGCCGACAAGAATACGCTTGCCCGGACTCGCTTTTCGCGTCTCGTCTGGGGCCGATTGTACCGCTACCGGCGCCTGTGGCGGCAATTGCGATATGTTTGCGGGTGTTGTGCGCTGTCTGCCAGAAAAGAAAAACCTTCTGACGACAGAAAATAGCAGCAAGGCCAGGAGCATTGCCAGTGCGCGCAACAACGCATACATTAGCGCAGAGCGAAGGCGAGATAATTGCATGGTACACACTCCTGCATGCATCAGTCGATAAAAGCAAGGATGGAGTCCGGGAAATACCCCTTCCGTCCCTGCCTGTGTGTCGCTCTTTCTGTCTGGGAGCAGGTCAATGCTCCCAGACACGGTTTCCTGCTCTTGTTTATCGGCTGAATGTGGCAAAAGTATACCGGGATACCGCAGGCCGCCCCTGCAGGGGTGGAATGTGGCGAACCTGCGGGGCATGGTGGCTGCGTCACTGAGAGATGAGGCTACTGCTGGTCGTTCTCAACCGCTCCCAGAGCCAGCAGCGCGGCTCTCTGCGCCTCTGTCAGTCCGCGCGCGTCGAAGATGTTCATGCCCTCGTATGGTCTGCCGCCGATCAGGGTTTTGAGCGGCTTTTCCGACCGGGTGTTCCAGAGCATGATGGTGCCATCGTCGCCGCCGCTGGCAAAGAGAGTGCCGCGTGGGCTGAAAGCGACGCATCTTACCCGGCTGGCGTGGCCGCGCAGGGTACGCAGGCACGCGCCGCTTTTGACGTTCCACAGGCGCACCGTCTGATCTTCGCTGCCACTGACCAGCAGGCTGCCATCCGGGCTGAAGGCGACCCAGCGCGCCCGGCCTTCGTGTCCCTCTAAGACGGCGGTGCATTCCCCACTGCTCGCGTCCCACAGCCTTATGACCTGATCTTCGCCCGCGCTGGCAAGCAGGTTGCCGTCGGTACTGAAGACAACAGAGCGGACGCGATTGGTATGACCGCGTAATGTTTTAAGACAGTTCCCGCTTTCCACATCCCAGATGCGCACGCACTGATCGTCGCCTCCACTGGCTAATTGCGTGCCGTCGGGGCAAAAGGCCACCGATCTGACCCAGTTTCCATGCCCCTTCAGCTTGCGCAGTTGCTGTCCCTGCTGGACATGCCAGATACGGATAGTATAGTCTTCGCTGCCACTGGCTAAGAGGTTGCCGTCCGGACTGAAGGCCAGCGCCCTGATCCAGTTGCTGTGGCCCCGCAGCGTGTTCAGGCTGCGCCCGTTGCGCGCATCCCACAGGCGTATCGTCTCATCCTGCCCACCGCTGGCAATGGTCTGCCCATCCGGGCTGAAGGCGAGAATCAGCGCGCCATGCGTATTGTCAGTCAGCGTTCTGGGGCGCTGGTCGCCCTCAACATCCCACAGCAGCAGCTTTTGATCTTCGCTCGCGCTGGCAAGCTGTCCGCCGTCGGGGCTGAAGGCAATTGACCAGATGCGGTTGGTGTAGCCTTGCAGCCTGTCGAGAGAGTATCCTGTGTCGGTATTCCAGATGCGACAGCTCTGGTCATCGCCGCCACTGACCAGTATGTGATCCTGCGGGCTGAAGGCGATGGAGCGCACGCCGTGTACATGGCCCCGTAAGATTTTCAGGCACTCGCCGCTTGCCATATCCCACAGGCGAATCGTCTGATCTTCGCTGCTGCTGGCAAGCGTCTTTCCATCAGGATCAAAGGCGACCGACCAGACGCGCGAACTGTGACCGGATATCGCATGGCTGTTCCCGCTTTGCGTATCCCACAGACGCACCGTCTGATCGTCGCTGCCACTGGCGAGCAGCCTGCCATCAGGATGGAATTTGACCGATCTGATCCAGCCGCTATGTCCCTTCAGCGTCGCCAGGATGGTGCCAGTCTGCCAGTCCCACAGGCAAATCGTCTGGTCGGTGCTGCCGCTGGCGAGGACATTGCCGTCCGGGTTGAAGGCAACAGACCAGACGCGGTCGCTATGTCCCCGCAATGTCTTGAGGCATTGTCCGCTGCCTGCGTTCCACAGGCGAATGGTGTGATCGTCGCTGCCGCTGGCGAGCAACTTGCCATCAAGGCTGAAGGTCACGGCGCGTACCCTGTCGTCGTGATCTGGCAGGGTGGCAATACAATCTCCTGTATCCACGTTCCACAGGCGAATGGTGTGATCGTCGCTGCTGCTGGCGAGTAACTTGCCATCGGGACTGAAGGCGACGGACCAGACGCCATCGCTATGCCCGGAGCAGGTAAGGGTCGGAATGCCCTGCGGGAGCCGGTAGACACGAATGTCGCCGGTTGTCGTTCCCACCGCGAATAGCTCTCCGCGAGGGTCGCAGGCGACGGAGAGGACGTTGCCAAAGGCGCTGGTAAAGGTGGTATCGACGAAGCGGACGTGGGAGAAGTTGACGCCGGGCAGGGGTACCTGCTGCAAACAGGCCTGCCGGATGACCAGGTGAGAAAAGTCAAAGTCTCTCAAATCGCATTGCAGATAACTCAGCAAATTGAGGAGATTGCCGGCCAGATAGCCCGGCTGCAGCGCGCGCTGCTGGCGTTGCGCCGACAGCATGCTGCTGGCCCTTTGCGCAACGCCTTTCTTTCCCAACTCGGCCTCTAGTCGCTGCGCAACCGGCGCGAGCAGCAGGCGCAACTGATTTGTGCGCACGTAGTCTTTGCTGCTGGCCTTCATCAGCGCGTGGCTGACCCATAGGCCGCCTGTGCCGGAAAATTCCTGGCAGGCTTGCTCGACCAGATGGGTTGTGACATATTCCAGAATGACCGGTTGCAGGGCGAAATGTCCTTCGCTTCTGCTTTCGATCATAGAGCGGCGGCGCAGCGAATCCAGCATCTCCACCAGCGCCCCGCCCTGCAGGGGCTGCGCCAGGTTGGCGCCTATCTCCTCCATCGAGACCGGCTCGCGTTCAATCGCCAACCAGTACATGATGGTTCGCTCTTCCTGTGAGAGGCGTTGAAATTGCTGCGCGAGCAGCTCGTTGATGCCGCCGAACGCGCTGGCCTCAGTATGCAGGAAGGACGCAATCTTGCCTCCGAACACCTGGCGAATAGGTTCCGCGACAAGCTGCAAGGCCAGCGGGTTGCCCCTGTAACGGCCAACAAGCTCGGCCCACTCATCATCCGAGCCGGAGAGCTGCCGGTCGCTGAGCAGTTCGCGCCCGGCTTCATGTTCTAAGCCTGTGAGTTCCAGCGAGCGCACGGGCGACTGGTGTCCGGCGAAGCGCGCCACCTCCTGCGGCTTCTCGCGGCTGGTCAGCAGCAGGCAACTCTGGTGCTGCGTCTCCGCGATGCGCCTGATGAGTTCCCTGTACATCTCATATCCCACACGGTACTGTCCGCTGGGCCTGCCCTCCTGCAAGATCGATTCCACGTTATCCAGCACCAGCAGGCAGCGGTGGCGGCGCAACGCCTCGATGAGCGCCACTATCTGCTCCTCCACACTTCCCGGCAGATCGTTCAGGGGTTGCGCGGAGATGGCGCGCAGGTATTGTTGCAGCACAGGCTCCAGCGGCGGCACATTGTGCAGCGAGCGCCAGAAGACGGCGGCAAATTTCCCCTCCATCTCTCGCGCTACCATCGTTGCCAGCGTCGTCTTCCCGATCCCCCCCATGCCAACAATCGCCACCACCCGGCACGAACGATCTTCCAGCCACCCGGCCAGCTTCTCGCATTCCTCCTCACGCCCATGCACATGTGTCACATGCGGCGCGTCATCCCAGTCTGACCTCAAGAGGCTGGAATTGCCAGTACTGGCTGTAGCTGCCTCTGCTGAAAGGGGCGAAGGCTTCTGTTCTACACGGGTAGGCGGCGAAGATACAGGCTCAGGGTTTGCGTTTTGTATCTCTTCAATCAACCCGAATTCTTCAGGGCTTTTCTTGAAGATGTCACAGATAACCTGGCGATGATACGAACGAGGGAGCGTTTCGCCATTTTCCCATCGTCTGACAGTCTTGGGGTCGCAGCCAACTTTCTTAGCCAGATCCGCCTGTGACAGGTTGTGTCGCTCGCGCTCATGCCTGAGTTGCTCATGAAAGGGGGGATATACTGTCATGGATACCTCCTCCTGCTGACCAAAGGCGCCGATCATCGTATCGCTCGCCCCCATAGTGTAACAGCAGGGTAGCAACACCGCAAGTCGAATCGATGAAGGGACATATGCTGCGCTGTCCAATGCCCTCCCAATGTCCCGCTAAGTGTCTACAAAAAGTCCATTATCTGCCCTCAAAATGCAGTTTTTATGTCTGCATTATCACTATATACTTGCCCTGTGATCAGAACCGAGTGGCCACTCACTGAGCGCGCAGCCCCTTGCACTGGCAGGGGACAAGAGAAAAACACAAGCAGAACAAGGAGAGCATCTATGCGCAAAATCCGTTATGGCCTCACGCTCATCACGCTGCTGGTCTCCCTCAGTGGGTTCACCTTCTTCGGTCCGGGTTCCGGCTCGCTGGCAACTACAGTTTCCGGCCATCATGTCACCGTCTCGGCCACAGGCAAATCGAGCCGGTCAATTGCCATGATTATGAAGGGATATTGCCCGGGACAGGCGACCAACGACTGCTAGATCAAAACAGTGGCCACTGGTTGGTTCGATATGGAGGGGCAGGCTAGTGAAAATTATCCTGCTCCTCCTCTATTTTACTCAGAATTCTGTTCAAGTGTTCCTGGCAGGCAATTGTCTCAGGATGCTCAGATCCAAGCCTTTCTTCATAAATACTAACTGCTTTCTGGCAGAAGGTTTGCGCCTCTCTATAACGGCCCTGAGCTACGTAGAGTTTGGCAAGGTCGTTGAGTCTTTCAGCGGCAACAGGGTGATCTGATCCTAGCGATTTCTTGATAATAGCGAGAGATTGTTGCCAGAGCGCCTCGGTTTGTTCATAGTATCCCTGTTCAAAGGAGAGGGCCGCCAGCAGATTGAGAATATGGGCAATGAGGGGATGTCCAGATTCCAGAACTCGTTTACCAGTTGCCAGTGCCTGATTTAGCAACTGCTGGGCTTGCTCATATGTGCGTTTCTCTATGTAAAGCTTCGCCAGATTGATGAATGCTATCAATGTGTCAGGATGTTCGGAGCCAAGCGATTGTTCTCGAATGCTGAGCGCCTGCCGTAGGAGAGGTTCGGCCTGTTCATATTTTCCTTGAGAACGGTAGAGTACGCCTAGATTATTAAGACTTTCGGCAGTTGCAGGATGGTATGGGCCGAGACTTTTTTTGCGGATTGCTAGAGCGCGCTGATGCAATCTTTCTGCCTGCTCGTAGTCACTCCTGGCGCGTGCGAGTATAGCCAGGACATTGAGACTTTCGGCGATGGCGGGGTGGTCAGGCCCGAATAGCTGTTCGCGGATGGTCAGGGCTTGCTGATGGAGGAGTTGGGCCTGTGGATAGAAACCATGAATAGACTGAAAAGCGCCAGCCTGGAAGAGGAGGCGGGCGGATTCGGGGGAGTAGAGGTGGTGGCGTTCGATGAGGGTGGAGCATTGCTGGATGTGGGGGATGTAGGGCTGGTAGTGGGGATCGGCTGCCCCGGAGTTGGCGTCGGGGAAGGCGGCGTTGACGGCGAGAACAGTGCGCTCGGCCCAGACGCGTTGAGTCTGGGTGTCCATGCTGTCTTTGAGGATGGTCTGGACGAGGCGGTGGATGCTGATGGTGTGGGTACTGGCGTTGCGCTGGATGAGGGAGTATCTGAATAGCACTCCCAGGGTTTCCTGAAATTGCAAGGGGTCGGCGATAGTGGCAAGAGGAGTATCTATGGCGGCGGCGCCTCGCGTGAGCAGTTCTTCAGGGATGGAGTCGGGGGCGAGGAAGGCGAGCAGGCGCAGCAGATCGGCGGCGGCTGGACTCTGCTGCTCGACCTTCTGAAATGAGAGCGACCAGGTGGTGGCTACGGTTTCAGGGTGGTCGGAGAGCAGACGACTGGAACGCTTCAGCAGCTCTCTGCGGTGCGTGGTGTAGAGGTTGAGATAGTCTGCGAGCGAGCAGCCGGTTTCCTGTATGAAGGCTCCGGCCTGCACGATGGCGAGCGGCAGCCCGTCCATCTCTCGCACAATGCGCGCGGCGCTGGCGCGCGCGGCGGCTGGCGCCTCGGTAAGCGGGGTATCGTCTCTCAGGATGTTGCACCAGCGCAACAGCAGGGTGGTGCCTTCCCGCAGGGTCAATTTCTCCACCTCAACGCTGGTAGCAATTGTGCCTGCTGCCTGAGCGCGGGTGGTGAAAAGGATGTGACCGTTGTGGCGGGTGGGCAGGAATGTCATGGCCATTGGCAGGTCATCGGCGTTATCCATGACGAGCAGCCAGCCTTTATGGTCGGTCAGCCAGCGCCGGACGGCGGCCACGATGCGTGTTTGATCCTGCTCATCTTTCTGTGGCAGATCGAGTGATTGCGCCAGCGCCACGAAGCTGGTGAGCAGGCTGTCGTGGGTCTCGGCGTATATCCAGAAGACATGGGTATACTTATCGCCATAGCGGAAAACGTACTCGGCGGCGGTGCGCGTTTTGCCGATGCCGCCAAGTCCATAGAGGGCCTGTGGTTGCGTCAATGCCGCCGTTTTCGCCTCTGTGAGCCGCTTGCGCAGAGAGGTCAGCAGTTTGTCGCGGCCTGTGAAATAGGGGGTGTGAGGAATGGGAATGTTCCACGCGCTGGTAGGTGCCTGTTGCCTGGACGCCGACGCCAGATCCAGTTCGGCAGGCGTTTTGCCCAGGGTCTCAGACAGCAGCCTGCGAAAACGTGGCGAAGGAGTGGTTGTATTGTTTTCCCAGCGACTGACATTGACAGCACTCGTGCCAAGGCGCTCGGCCAGGTCTTCCTGTGACCAGCCGAGGTCTTTACGGGCCTGGCTCAGACCGAGGCGTGGGCGTCTTTCCTGGTTGTTCACCATCACCAGTTGCCTCCTTGCATTCTGCTATGTGTTGCGGAAGGGCGGAAAATACGTATAGAAACGGCGCTCATCGAATTCCGCATCGGCGCCGTTAGATGTTAAGAAAGATGTTATGTTTGTTATTCTCTTCTGTCGATTTTTATGTCATACTCGCTTACAGACGCTGAGGTTATGAATCCAGAATGGTGAATGAGAATGTTTAGCACCATTTTACATGTATTCCGATCTCAGCGCAAGGCTGTGTTAAGCAGGGGGCTTTTTTTCAGTTTTTTAGTGCAGGGAAAGGAAAGAGGGCTATGCGTATCGCTCATGTCCGTGTCTGTTTGCCAGACACCTACTCTGAAATCCCGGTGGAAGATGTGGAGGATGCCGAGATGGCCATTGAGGCCATTGTAAGTACGGCTTTGCTGGAGGTGTTCGACACCGTCCTCGTCGAAAACGTCACGATTCAGCATTCGCCCGACCGCGATGATGGTCGTAGAGAACGGCGTGCCGCGTGAGAACGCCGGAAGATAGCCGGTAGCACGTCCAACTCCTCTCGCCCCGTTTCGTCAGGAACGGGGTTTTTTGTTGCCTGTAAGATAAAAGCAAGGATGGTGAAACCTCTAGCTTCGGTTCTGCGTGTCCGTATTCGGGACACCTGCAGGAGGTTTTCAGCGCATCTTATAGCAGACAGGTAGGTAGTGTGTACTCATTGTATGCACGTCATAAACACAACAGGCAGGAAAGGATGTGTAGGATGAATAGTTTTGTGAAGGGATTACTGGTCGGCGCCGGTATCGGTTTGCTCGTGGCTCCGATGAAGGGCGAGCAGTTGCGCCATCTGCTGGCCGAGCGTTTTGAGGAGTTGCGCGCCAACCTGCCGGAGAATCCGCAGCTTGAGCAGTATACGCAGCAGGTGACGAGCCGCGTTTCACGCACGGCTGATAACTTGAAGAACCTCGCGCAGCAGGCGGCCTCTACTGTGCAGAGCGCGGGTAGTCAGCTGGGTACCCTCGCGCAGCAGGCAACTTCAGATGTGAAACGCACGGGCCAGAGCGTGGCTTCGACCACGAAGCAGGCGGTTTCCCAGGCCACATCAAATACAACCGGCACGGGAGCAGGAACGCCTCCGACCGGCGGCCCCACCTCCGGCACCGGGGCATAACCGCGCGCCCGTCATCTGAACAAGGGCAGTTGCCAGGCAGAAAAGCGCGTAAGAGGTCAAGGACGCCCTCTTGCAATGCGCTTTTCTGCCTGGTTGTATTTCAGACCGTAGGCGTGCTTGATTTATGCCGCCGACTCTTCGCTGGCTGCAAGGCGTTCGATGCGCAGGTTCATAGCGGCCAGGCGAGGGACGATGTTGCCATAGCCGCGTTCGAGGAAGTGGATGTTGCTGATGATGGAGGTGCCGCGAGCGATGGCGGCGGCGATGACGTAGGCCAGCCCGGCGCGCAGATCGGGGATGGTGATGTCATCGGCGGCAGTGAGCGGCG
>Ga0209810_1001290_pt1 | contig 39504 bp, 36 predicted proteins | sample Coa_R1_7_FD_187159 | JGI IMG/M metagenome (GOLD analysis project Ga0209810, IMG submission 187159) | Surface soil microbial communities from Centralia Pennsylvania, which are recovering from an underground coalmine fire - Coalmine... | ecosystem: Environmental > Terrestrial > Soil > Unclassified... | reverse complement strand
AAGCGCAGAGCATGTAGAACAGTGCAATAGACAGGGTCTTGATCACAAAGCGGTTCTCAAGGGCTACCCGGCGCGCCGAGTAAAGAATGCCTATAGTCAGCATCACCGCCACAATTGCAATACTGACTGGGTTGAAGGTAATCAAAGATAGACCTGCTGCAGTACCGTTCAGGATTATCACAAAAGCCCATGCCTGCCTTTTTGATACTATGCCTGACGGTATTGGTCTTTTCTTGCCGTTGGCCCTGTCAAGATCAGAGTCAATCAGGTCATTCAAGATATACATTCCAGTGGATATCAGCAGCGTAATTATAGGCAGAACTAGCGTTTGGATGGCTGAGAATACTGCTGTCTGGTGGCTCATGGCATCTAGCACCCCTGGAAGGCAGAGTATGCCTGTAACTGTTGCAAGCGAGTACATTATTCCCCATTTTTTGCGCGACTGGAAAAGAATCAGCTGAGAGCGAAGAAACGATGCCTGCAAAGTTTCCTCCGCCTTTCCCTTCTGTGCATTTCTTTCCATTCCTGAGGATTGAAGTATAGACATTTGGAACCATTTGCTTGGTCCTATTGTTTAATTCTAGGTTCCCAAACCAAAGTAACTTCAGTAGATTTTCTCCAGTTATCCACACTAGAACCAAGATCTATTGATTGAAGATGCAGTCAAGTCACTGCTTGCCCTTAAAAAGGCCAAGCCTTGCATCCGCTAGCAACCAGATAGATAACAAACATCAAAAATAAGGAGAAAAAGGTAGAGGAAGTCAGTCCAGTCGGGTTATTTGTTTCTTATAGTCTGCAAAAGCTTTGGAACGGTTGCATCTTTAGCTATGAGGTTGAAGTACGAGATGAACCTCTGTGCCAGGTACGGGTCGTCATAGTGGGATATTGACATGCCAAACTGCTCAGGGTTGGTGTTGTTTGTGGTTTCATAGCAGACGCTGACTCCATCGACTATCATAAAGCTTGCACTTATCTGCGCCCGCCTCAGGTCAAACCTTGGAGATTTTACCAAGTTATTTACAAGATCAAAAGTTTCCTTATCCGGTGGAACTCTCAGGACCGCGTTGAGCCTGTTTTCTACACTGATCTGCTCCGGCAGGCTGTCAATCATATGAAGTGTTACCCCGTCGGCTACCTTCTTGTAGAGCAACTTGGCAAAATGCGGGTCATGGTATCTTGTTGCAAGATGTACTTCCTTCTGGGCAATCTCTAAAAGCTTGGTTACTTCGATGACAAGATGGTTATAGTCCTTGATCACCGAAAATCCTGACAGGTGGGTCGAATTGACAATGCTCCTGAGGCCGCTGCTATCAATAATTTCGTTGATAACAGATTCTTTTTGCGAGAGTGGGAAATCCTGCCTGCTCTTCAACACGTCAATTGCCTTGAGCTTCCAGTAATTTCCGAGAACTTCCTCGACCGTCTTGATGTGGCCGTTGAAGACAATCGAGCCGAGTGTTGTTGTGCGATAAAATCCATCACGCTTTTCAATCAGCCCTGCATCCCTGAGCCTTGCGAGCCGGACATAGAACTGCTTTTTGCTCAGCTTTGTACCATAGTTGGCAGAAGGCTTCAGGCCGCTATATGCCAGCTTCATGATACTCAATGAGTGCCTGTCTGCGAGAATGGAGAATAGACGCTCTGGAGTTACTGCCTCTTGCATTAAGGATTGTAAATACCGTAGACATATTTAAAGTTTAGAAAAATCTCCCATTTTGGGTACAAAGCTTTTGACTGGGTATCAAACAAAGCTAATTTTCTTGTAGTAAAACATTCTAGCCCAGATGTATGGCTGGATGTCATTAATTTTTGTTACAGACATGAAGCTAAAAGTATCCACATCCAGTAACAACTGGGTCGTAGGATACGGGAGTTCACGACAAGGGCTCAGAAGCTAGGGTAATCCAGATAAGTAAAGAGGAATGGCTTTCAGAATTGCTGCTTGCATTATGGAGTCAGGTGGGAATACAGGACATTGAGACAGACTAGTAGCAGTATCGAGTCTCCCCTATATTTTTCTGCCAATAAGAATACAACGTCTAGCGTATCATATTTTCCTGCGATGAACGTTTCTGCCTATCTTACCTATCTCGCCAGTCTTAAAGTAATCTGGAACTAGAGGACGGCAAAACATGGAACCAAAGCTTTTGCTCTGCAAATGCAAGTGTTGCAATCACAGCTCAAGAGAAAATTGCATTATGGAAAGATGCGATTGTTGCTACTACGAGGATATGTTTTCTATGCTGACCCATGTTGAAATAGATACGGCAGCCAGTTGACGGCAGCTGAAAAAGTGTCATCCATGTCTGTAACTGAAACTGCAAGTAATCTATGTTTGTAACTAGAACAAGCAATCACAAAGGCCAGATCCTGAATAGGCAGCAAAAAAAAGAAAAGGCACGTGGACATCCGGCAGTCTGCCGAATATTTTTTATTGTGGCTTGTTCAGGTCGTCGTTCTATTTGCTTACTTGCATGGCAATTGACATTCTATCGATGCTTGCCAGCTTTTTTTCACGATCACTACTTCTGCTCCTGCCTCAATGTGTTGAGTCTATGACACCATAGATTGGTTGGCCTTTGAAGTGGTTATCTGTGGCTTTATCACTTAGAACAATATTCATTGCATTTCCCTTCTCCAGCGATATTATGGTATTTACCCCGGTCCATTTTGTGGTGCCGTTTAGCATGACATCTGTTGTTCCTGATATCATTGTCATACCACTGGTGTTGAGTGTTATCGGCGCTGAAGCGCTGCCTGGCTTGAAGTTAGTAATAGTGTGCGTGTGGCGCTCTGTTCCGTCAACATGGACCATTGTAAAGTTGGCGACAAAATTTGACACTTTGCCACCTGACACAGTAAGATTCCATGTGCCAGCGAGAATGTATGGCATTTGAGATGCAGCTGAAGTAGAAGTAGTTGTAGCCTGTGAAGCACTTGTTGCAGAAGAAGAGTTTGTTGCAGCTGAAGTCGTGGCATTGGCACCTGCACTAGACGTTGCGTTAGCTGCAGATGTACCGTTCAGATTCGATACTGTTGGAGTGGGGCTGGTCGCATTTGTCGGAGTTGAAGGCACAGCAGGTTTGCCGTTGGTTAAGCCCAAGTTAGTGGAATTGGATGCTCCTGATGCATTTGCTGAGGAAGTTGTTGTAGTACTGGTTGCTGGTCCTGTACCAAATGTAATGGAGGCTATTCTGCCACTGGCTGTGAACGAGCTGGATGAATTCGTTGCTGCACTGGTAGCCGTTGTATTCGACGAAGATGTACCTGTGGAATTAGCTGATGTAGAATTGCTTTTTGCAAGAGTTGCATTCTGGGCAACTGCTGCTGAAGGGTTGTTTGTTGTGGTGTTGTAATCCGGGCCGCTCGGACCTGATTGTGCGTTTGCTATTTCAAGGCCTATGACAGCAGTGCTAACCGCTAGTAGTAAACCTAGCGCGATACCGTACAGTTTCTTCATTGTCCAAAAGATAGCAGAATGAACTATAACGGTAGGCCATAAATTTTAGAGTACAGCAATCTGCAACAAGATATTGAGCCAGAAAAGTGGCCTGTAATACTGACTGAAAGCTCTGGCGTCTTGCAGTTGTGTGCCAATATCTGTAATCTCCCGTCGTAAGATAAGCATCAATTATCTTGCTGAATTTTCTATTATAAGATGCAGACCAATCATATTGTATAATTTTTTGCAATTGATATAGCAAGAATTGCGCCGGTTCTGTCGATGAATAAACACTTTTCGCAAAAAAAAGTGGCTTCAATCATCATTGCTGGAATTGCGGCTGTGCTGGTACTGGGTTCAACAGCACATATCTTCTCATTTAACCTAGCCCAGGCCAGCAATGATGGCAATGGAGGCAACAACAATAGCAATAGCAACGGCCCCAGCAGCACCAATATCCCGGGCAACAAGGCTAACCCGCAAGGATCTGATGCAGGCTGCACAGGCAACCCGCATGACTTTAGCCAGCCTACAGGAAACCCACACGATTCTGGCAGTCCCACAGGCAATCCACACGAGTGTCCTACAACAACTGAAAGCAATGGTGGAGCCTCTTCAGGCACTTCAAGTAGCAGCAGTAGTGGCGGCAGCAGTGAAAATAGCAACAACGGCAACCAAAGCTCTACAGGCTCGACTACTATCACAAGCAGCACTGGCGGAACATCTGTAAACGCAACATCGAACCTGAATGTCGCCAGCACCAGCAGCGTCAGCACCAACAATGCAACAAGAATTGCAAATGCCAATGTTACCGGCTCGATGGCAGGCTCAGGATGCGCAGGCGTCTGTCCTCAATTAGAAACTGTTGAATTGCGCGGTGCATCTCTGGCACAAAGTAGTGTAATGCCCCTGGTGAGCGAAGGAACAACCAGCATATCTCAGGCTCACGTATTGCTGAACGCTCCAACCAGCACAGGACTTCAACTTGTGGTGGCACAGATTGGTTCAAGTGGCGTACTCCATGCCGTGACAGTGAACTTTGTAAAGGTGATTGGAGTAGGAAGCAATGAATCGCTATATCAAGCAAACGTTGCAGGCTCTGTATCTGGGACAAATCCTTTCACAGGACAGGCTGATACGGTAAGCAACATAACTGATCTGATGCTTCGGAATAGCGCTGCACAAACAATAATGTTCGCCAACGACGATACCGCAGCCATAAGCGTAATGTGTCAGCATTAGACAAAGATGAGAGAAGAGGAGTAAATAGTCATAACAAAGCCTCCTGTCCTCCTTTTTTCTTGTAACGTTTGTCCAAAAATCTGATACCAAAGAGTGAACTTATTTACCCTTCACTGCCAAGCAAGCAAGCAATCAACAAACTCGTTCTCGTACGTTTTAGCAATTGCAAATCGTCAGCAGTTGACGTCCAACGTTATGTTTCACGATATATCTTGACTGATTCTGCATAGATTTGGGAATTGAGTGTAACAGTGTGGGATAGTGGCACCTGATTCAGGCAGAGTTCCCGCATCAGGGAACTCCTGCAGTTAGGCAGTGGCAGGCAATTGCACTGGCGGCTATGGGTCAGGTTAGCTAGTGGATGTCATTGTTACCTTTATCTTCCAAAGTGGTGATAGCACCGTAAATCAGATTGCCTGCAAAGTGGCCCTCTGTTTTGTGAGTATCAAATGAGATATTGATCAGCTTGCCATTTAGGACTGTAACCGACGTCAGTACGTTATTCCACGCTGGCTTTCCGTCAAAATAAATGGTTGCAAGACCACTAAAAGCTGTTTCGTTGCCAGTCAGGACGATCTTGTTACTCTGGCTTGAATTTTGGTTTGTTCCGGTAGCTGACGACGTTGTATTGTTTGGCGATGTAACATTCCTTGTCCCAATGCCGGTAACGTTCGTCAATCCATTAACAGAGTATGTATGCTCTGCCTTTCCTGCCAGTGAGACATTCTGGAGGTTCATTGTAAAGTTTTGCAGGTTGCCGCTAACAATATCAAATGACCAGTTTCCTACAAGCAGGTATTGAACATTCACTTTAAAGTGAGTTGAATTTGCTGGAGGTGCAAAGCTTCCCAGAAACCCTTTTGCATGGAATGTAGTCAGAAATGTGGTATTTGTTGCGGAGCCACCGGCAGATTGAGCCAGTGTAGTAGAATTTGTAGAAGGCAATACATGAGGCGGTGAAGGTAACGTAGTATTACCAGAAGCTGCATTTGTTGTTTGGGTAAATGCGATGCCAGATATACCAAGTGTGGAAAGCAGCATGGCGCCAGCTGCAACAGTTAGATGGACTGTCGTTTTGTTATTCATACAATAAGTTAAAAAGAATCCAAATCGGATTTAATGATTATAGCAAACCGTAGTGCAAGAAGAGAACAGGCAGAGTAGCTTTGTGGTGTAACTCTGTTACACGTAGCTTAATACAGGTAATTGCCAAGAAAGAGCAGGCGCCAGGTGGATTTGATCCGCCTGAGTCGCCTTGTTCATAGAGCAAAGCTAGCATGGCAAAGATAAGGTCTGCCATGCTAACTGGCTCTTTTTACTGTGAAGGCGTTATTGCTCCTGCTCAGAATGGTCTGGAATACAATAACAATACACAAACAAGCTTTACTTTATGCCCTTAAAATGACTAAAGTCAAACAATCGAGGCAGATGCAGGCCTTCTGTAGTTCACAGGTATTCTTTTATCTTTGCCCTCTCGAAGATACTCTGTCATTTTGCCTTCAGTTCCAGCTCCAGCGGATATCCAAGCTATACTAGTAGTAGACGACGAGCCGGATATCCTGACTGTACTTTGCACCCATCTTAGCACAAGAAGGAAATTATCAGTTACACCCTTTAGTAATCCAAAACAAGCGCTTGAGCATTTTAAAGAAAAACAAGATTACGCCCTCGTTGTATCAGATATCAGGATGCCTGAAATGAATGGAATTGAGCTGGCCAAGCAGATAAAGATCATCAACCCACAGACCAAGGTTTTGCTCATGTCAGCATTTGATGTAGTTTCCCTTGATCTCGGTCTGGGCGATACAAAAATTGACGGATTTCTAAGAAAGCCATTTGGCATAAGAGAATTTACTGACATGATAGATAGATTGCTGCAAGGCAAGAAGCAATAGTAGTAGTATTGCCTCCTCAATTTCCTTCTTGAATCCAAATCAGGTTAACTTGGTCGCTGGCTTGGCGTGAAGGGTTAGGCCCCAGCCTTCTTCCTTGGTTGAATGTTCGGAAAGAGCTAGCCAGCCAGAAGCAGAGAGGCTGGGACCATGGTACCGTAAAATAATACAAAGTAAATAATGGTATCTTGCCTGGCAACTGACATCCTCTCCATCCTAAAGGATTGGAAGTTCCTCCGTGATCACTTCTCTCCTGTCTGAGATCACCGGAGGTTCGGGGCATGTCAGAAGTCCCCCTGCTTTAGACAGTACGCCTAAAGCTCGCTGCAGAATGTTCCTTGCTCCATTCTCGTCAGCATTCATTTCTCTATTGCAATTGTTGCACCTATACAGCCCCTGAGTTACCCTTGCATTCTTGCTTCTGTTGTAGCAGTTATGGCATGTCTGTGAAGTGTATGCTTCGCTTATCTCCATCACATCCAGACCAATCCATTCAGCTTTGTACTTGATGTACTGTACCAGCCGATAATAGGGAAAGTTGTTGATTAGTCTCTTGGTTCTTCTGCTACTGCCACCTTTTTTGATTCTCTTTCTTATTCCTTTAAGCTTGCCCACTACAATTATAGCGTTAGTTCTCTTTGCCTCTTCAACTATAGCCTTGCTTATCTTGTGCAGCTGATGGTTTACCTGCAAAAACTCTCTGTCCTTTAGCTGTCTGATTTTATAGAATGCCTTCTTCTTTCCTATTTTCCTTCTCAACCAGAAGTGGAATCCTCTTATCTGTCTTAGCTTTTGACCATAAAAGTTAGGTCTTGTGTTTGCTGTATTTGTTGTCACGGCAATGTTTCTTACTCCAAGGTCTATAGCCAGAATGTTAGAAGTAGGTTTTTTTGGCTCTTCAGTCTCTTTCTTCTTTTCTATACATAGATAGACAAACCATTCTCCTTCTTGCTGCACAACTTTGGCTTCTCTCAATTCATATTGAGTCAATTCATACCTGCAATCAGTCTGTATTCTCAGGTTAATAGACTTGGGATAGACAGGTACTTTTCATCCAGTATGTACAGGGATACTTGCTGTCTTTCTGGATATCCATCGTCGTCTGCTGCTGAATGTCTATCAGGTCTCTTCTGAGAATCAATGGATACTGCTGCTTTGCATGCAGTTTGCCACCATTTTTCAATATCCTGTCTCTTAACCTGTCTGCCTGCTGCTTTGTTGCTGAATACAGGTCAACTGCTTGGTTGCCATGTAGATAAGCTTGGAATGCGCCATATTCTCTGTTAAGTAGTTCAAGCTTGTTCTTGCTGTCGTCTGTTACTTTGGCTTTGATGGTGAGTTTAGACATGCATCATTGTTGTGTCCTCGACACTGGCACTGTATAGAAACAGTTGGTATTTAAGCTCAAGGGCGATTCATCCCCTAGCTGAAGAGAAGGGGCTTTCTCGCCGTGAAATCTGTAAAGAAAAGGGAAACTAGCCCTCTAGGATTTACTAGCTGGGCTTTGTCTTATCTTCTACCAGCCTATACCTTGACAGCTGCTTGTATGCCAGAAAGACAATAAATGCAATGATAAGAAAGTCTATTATGTTTCCTATCAGGTCGCCATATCTGAACTCTGATACTGCACCTGATGTTCCTGTTACTTTGGCAGACATTGCTGCTAAATCACCGGCTGGCAAAAATAGGCCGACAAATGGGTTGATAATGTCTGTCACCAAAGCTGTGACCATTTTAGATGCGGCAGCTCCTATAACAAATGCTATGGCCAGTCCTATGATACCAAATGTTTTGAGAAAGTCAAAGAACTCTTGAGTAAGTGATTTTTTGGATTGTACCTGCTGGGTCATAGTGGATCAATATTGATCAATTTTCCGTCCAGATATCGAATTTGATCTTGCTAAAGAGATATCGAAGGTAGAAAGTAGTAGGCGATTGTCGGATATATTGAAGATGTTAAAGGGCAGCTAAACAATAATTTTTGTATTCAATCAAACAGTGGCATAACTATTTGATAACGAGTAGCTCGCCAAAATCTGCTGATAAACCTCCCTTCTTGTCCTGTGATACATTACTGCACCGATATCGCCTCTTTTCTCTGCCTCTTCTTCCAAGTATCCGTGATGGGTAATGTGGCCCTGAATCGTATTGCGAAAGTTCTTCTCTATCTCTTTTAACACCTGATTTGTGTATTCTTTATTTTCAGTAATAAGCTGATTCGTTTTCTGGTCATACAATTCTTTTACGTTATCAGAGGACATCCAGCTTATTTGGGTCCAAAGAATAGATAAGCACTTCGACATTATGTTCTAGAGCATTTTTACTGACTATGCGCACAATACTGCTGACTTGTGGAGCGATATCATGTGCTCAATTTATCCGGCCCATTTGCAGTCGTCGACTACAAGCTCCGAGTCGGCAATACAAAGGTATGGTTCTCGTCCAGCGACACAAAAGATATCAAGAAGCTGATATTGGTAGGCAAAACGTCGTCTGGCGCATCAAATTCAACTCTGCCGGCAGGCAGGTCTGATGCACCGCTACAGCTTGACTTTCCATCTTCACAGAGCAAGTTGGCACCAAAGTATTTCCTTGATTTGCATGCAGAAATAAAAGATGGCGTAGGAATACTTTCTGCGGCATATCTTGTTTTTTACAATTCTTCGCTTCTAATGATCATTTTATTGCTTCTTTATTCTGGCAATTAAATTTGTGCAATACGCTCTAAATTCCTGATCAGTGTTTGGCAACGTTGCAATAATTTCCTCGATTGTAGGGATAGCGATTTCTCTATAACGCCTAGCAAGTTGAGTGACAGCTCTTGTTCTGGCACTGGGCGAATCAGAAAACAGCGCCTGGTCAATAAGGAATCTAATATGCTGGTCCCTTGTAAGGAACGTGTAATCTTCTTGCTGGAGGGTCAACACCAGAGAATATCAGCACACGTATAAAAGATCATGGGAAGATTGGCCAATTTGTTAGTCTTGTCTTTTTGTGTCGCTAAATTGTTTTAGTTGTTATTCCCTGACCAAATCGCCACACTAGAAAAGGTAGATTTTGTAATAGCAAATTTATTTTCGTCAAAAGCCGCAAGTCGAGTTCCTTTTGTTATTCATCTGAATATGGCAGTATGTCGAGCAGTCTGATACTGCATTCCGCAGTAAGCTTCGTCTGAGAAGTGTGATAATAACAAGCCGTACGGGACAGGTCATGTACACATCTCCGGCTCGTTTGTTTGATCCCCACAAGATATGATCAACCAATCAATCATAGCATTAGAGCTATACAAAAAATAATATCCCCAATAGCAGCCTCGCAACCACGTGCAGACCCTGAATTGCCGCGTTGCTGTTGTTATCTTGGTGTCCATATGCATAACAGGCGCAATCGCTCTTCCCCTAGGAGATCCAAGGCTAATTGCCGCGGCAATAACTCTAGAACTATTATTTGTTGCATTGACCATTCTCGTCTGGCGCGGATACAGAAAAGCGCTCTATGTCTGCGTATTTCTATCTGTCGCAGTAATGGTCGGGAATAGTCTTGCTCCCCCGCATGTCCAGATAATGGCCACATTTTCAAAACCAGTTAACGCCATAATCCTGATAACAGGAGGATATTTGCTCCAAGGTGCTTTGATATTTGTGTCATTGAGAGAAGTGATAGCCGCAAGAAGGCAAGTGAATGCAGGTAATCAAAAGGCAGGGTCGATCTAATTGGGCAAAAGAGACGACAAAAGAGAAGGCATCAGATATTTCTATTCTAAATAGCGCCTGAACGAGTCCGTCTTTAATTTATAGAGTCTCTGGCATTCAAGGACGCAAGAGTGGAGACTTTAGATATAGGATTCCAATTCTCATTCTTGAGCAGTGGTTCCAGCTCTTGATGGTTCAGGTCTAAGAACAAAAGGTCTGGTGACTCCCACCTGTCTGTGGCTCTCTGCCAGCTGGTGCGCAGTTGTCCTTCTGTCATATCAACCTCAAACTCTCCATAGATTTCTGGCTTGAAATTCAGCTTGTTTCTCCCTATCCCATGGATGGCGATCCTGTCCATGTCGATTGATATCCCCAGTTCTTCCAGAGCCTCCCGCGACGCAGCCTTCAATGGGTCAGGATTGCCAAATGCATCAAGATCTCCCTGTCCAATGCTTACTGTGCCTGCAACTGCACTTGACAGCACTGCAGAGGATTCAAAACTCTTGTTTGAGCGCCTGACAAGCGCTATTTTAGACTCTTTTTTCAAAATTATAGAGATATTGACGCCAAATGCGTTTGGCAATCTGCTCTGCCTCAGGTCTTGGATATTCTCTCCGAGAATATCTTTTAGCCTTTTCTTGGTCCCTTGATGGTTGAATTTCTCATTGACTTGTAAATTCATAGCTGCAAAATGGAAATAGGTAGTCTCTGAAAAGTCAAGGTACAGGTTATGGTTTTCTACTTTCCAGTCATCGAGTCGAGCTATCCTGTCATCGAAGAATACCAGGTTGTTTCTTTTGCATTGCTCTTTGAGTTCTTCAATTTTCCTTTCAATATGCGGGAGGAGCTCTAACGGTGGCTCGTATCTTTTTTTTGAAAACGACGGATGGATATCCTTTTTGGTAAATGGATCCTTGGCTGATTCGTACAGTATCAGAAAATCATCAGTAGATGTTGGCAGTTTCGTATTGGAAGTCACTCAAATGAAGGCAATAAAGATTCTCACCATGGTATAAAACATAGATGGCAATTAACAAATTCCAATAAAATAGATATACTGCCCAGCCGCCCTTTAGATCAAGAAAGAAATCTGGCAAGTATCAATAGCGCGCCGTTTGTCAGTGTCATTATTGTTACCTATGATAGCAGTCAAGATATTGTTGAATGCATAGACTCTGTACTGGCACAGGACTACAAGAATATCGAGATAATTGTAGTTGACAACTGCTCAACCGATAACACTATTGAAGTCCTGGCAAGTCGCTATGACACTTTGCAGGTCAAGCTTGTCAGAAATTCCGCAAATACAGGGTATGCAGGTGGGAATAATCTTGGTTTTCAGCATGCCAAAGGCGACCTGATAGTTATCCTGAATCCAGATTTGGCAGTGGACAGGCAATGGCTTGTGGGTCTTTTAGATACATACTCTGGACACGAAAACGCGGGCATTGTCTGCAGTAATGTCCTGCTCTACGACAAGCGCGATACCATCAATGCCTGTGGCAACGATATCCATGTTAGCGGCCTTGTTTTTTCAAGGTTTTACATGGAAAAGGAGTGCAGGTGCGCAGACGAAGACAGAATTGTAGCTGCCCCGACTGGTGCTTCCATGTTGTTTTCCAGAGAGAAACTATTAAGGATAGGAAGGAAGAAGCCTTTTGATTCTGACAGGTTCACCATGGAATACTCTGACATTGATTTGGCAATTGATTTTTTGTGCCATGGCCTTCTGTGCTTTGTATCACCAAGCTCAAAAGTCTATCACAAATACAGGTTCAGGATGAGTTCTCAAAGGCTGTACAGGTTGGAAATAGGACGGTACCAGCTCTTGGGTCACATTAGTAATGCAACGCTTTCACGGATGCGCCGCGCCTTGATACTAACTGAATTCATGATATGGTATTATATTTTTACCAAGAGGCAGGACTTGATCGGAGCCAAGATCAGGGCGCAATTTTGGAAGCTTGGTCATGCTACTGCTAGACAAGATAACAGTCTGGAAAAAGACCTCAAAATACTGTCAGCAATGACCCCAGATGTGTCCTTGTATGCTGAACTGGATCAGGATTCATCAAAGACAACTAGAGTAAACAGGACCTTTCATGCTGTAAAGGAATCTACAATTGAATATTTGAGAAAATCAATTCCATCAGATCTAGGAAAATAGAAAGTACCGCTTATGCTACAGGGCCACTTCTACGATCTTGTTTGTTGTCTTTAATCCAGATATAATGCTAATTCTGCCTTTATCGATGCTAAAATGATCCGACAGTCTCTTTATTAGCTCTGCATTGGCCTTGCCACGTTCAGGTTTTGATTTGATTGAAACTGTTATTTCATTATTTTGAACGAAAATCTTGCCATCATTTGTAAATCTAACTTTGACATTGTATCTCAATTGCCTTAATTGACCATGGCATAGGTATCAACGTTTATTCATTAATGCCGAATGGAATCAAAATCCGAACTAGCCTTCACTTTTCTGTACAACTTTTAAATAGTTACTTTCTTCTAGTAGAAAATAATGAAACAGCTATTCTTAACAATATTCTTGGCGGCAGGTCTTGTGGCTCCGATGACTGTGGCCCAAGTATTTGCATCGCCACCACTTGACCCGGAGGTTCATCCTCCAATTCATGTAAAACCGTCGTCTACAGTCGCACCTGCAGGATATTCTCCAAAACAGATTCTCAATGCTTATGGTTTTAGCCAGCTTGGCTGCGAAGGTACACTATCCTGCGGTGCAGGTCAGACAATAGCCATCATAGATGCATACGACGATCCAACTGCAGCAAACGACCTGAACACATTCAGCTCACAATTTGGTTTGCCGCAATGTAACGTCAACGATCCATGCTTTACAAAAAACTACCCATCAGGAGTCCCAAGAGCTGATTCTGGGTGGGCACTTGAAGAGTCACTTGATATCGAATGGGCTCATGCAATAGCACCAGCTGCTACTATACATTTGGTAGAGGCCAAAAGCAACTCATTGAGCAACCTACTTGCAGCAGTTGACTATGCAGTTAACCATCTGGGAGCCAAAGTGGTTTCTATGAGCTGGGGCTCGGCAGAGTTTTCAAGCGAAGCTAGTTATGACTACCACTTTAACAAGCCAGGCATCGTATTCTTTGCTTCTTCTGGCGATAGTGGATCAATAAACTATCCTGCAGCATCTCCCTTTGTGATAGGTGTAGGAGGTACAAGCTTACCACTAGACGCTAACGGCAACCTTGTAGGAAGCGAGACAGCATGGAGCAGCAGTGGCGGTGGAATAAGTGCTTATGAACAGGAACAGTCATATCAAAGCAGCTTCAACGGCACCGGAATAGCAACTGGAGGCAAGAGAGCCGTTCCCGATGTTTCGTACGATGCCGATCCAAACACAGGAGTGTCAGTATATGATAGTACAGTCTACCAGGGTCAGAAAGGGTGGTTTATAGTTGGCGGAACCAGTGCAGGATCTCCACAATGGGCAGCACTTGCCGCAATTACCTATAGTTCTTCAATGACTGCACCAAGCATAAGTGGAATATACAATGCTGCCGCATATAATTCCACATCTATGACAAATCCGTATGCAACGGACTACAGGGATATAACACAGGGGACCAATACTAGCGGATACCATACTGGCACTGGATACGATGAAGTAACAGGACTCGGAAGCCCTCTAGCAAATAGCTTGATTCCAAAACTATAGTTCCAGAATGTGAAGGTCTACTCTCACTTTTCCTTTTTGATCTTTTCTTGTCATTATTTGCAATTCTCTACAAATGTAGATATTGTTTGTTACAAACCAGCAAGAGGTTGGAATCTTTGGCTGTGTGGCATATGACCCAACAGTTCTTCCAAGAAGTGCCGGTTTTCACATACCAATGCCACCACATTGGAAATCCGACAATCAATCCAGCCTTGTTATCAGCCAGCTGCGGGAAATAAGATGAAAAGATATTGCCAGCCAACAATAGTTCCAATTTCATATTGTTACTAGCTTGACATTCTTATTACCGAATTGCGACGGATGCCAAGAGATAACAGTGAAAAATCGCAGCAGAACAGAAATAGAGTATTCCATTCTAAGCGCCGCCAATGGCGAAGCTAATATAACCGAAATAGCATACAAAAGTTTCCTTTCTTATATGCAAGTCAGGGATTATCTGCCTGCAATGGTGGAAAATGGTCTTTTGAGATATGAGAATGTAAAAATGAAAAGGAGATTCAGGACAACAGAAAAGGGTCTGCAATTACTAAAGATGCATGAAGAAATGCATGAAACAATAAACTGGAAGGTAGGAATTAGACAGAGAGCGAGAAGGAAAAATGACAGGTAGCTTGAAACTGGATGCATGATCGAGCAAAGAGAAGGAAGATCAGGTCATGAGATCATCAGATAACATGAGTAAGGACTGAGATAGCAATAACAGGTAGAGCGCATCAAGGTTCTCTTCGATTACTTCTTATCCACAGCTTTTACATAGCAGCTTCAAAAAATTAGGATAGGACGTGTCACTATTTAGCAGTTCACAGATAGTGCGCGGACATTCTTGCTCCAACATTGACTTGTGCTTACCTACATTTATCAAGCCTGTCTGAGTGTTGCTGCCAGCTTGGTTCTTTTGACTAACTATTTGTAGCGCATATGCCTGTTGTGGTGTCTCAAGACTAATTGACGCTAATGCAGTTATAACCATGGCAATGGCTGCAGCAGTTAGTACGTCAAAGAAGCTTCGATTTTGCATACTGTGACCAAGGATCATGCCCTTTATCGGGTGCATCACAATAACCGGCAAACTTTGCTGATTGGCAGCTTGCCAGGACAATTCTGAAAAAGACCGCTGCTTCGGCTATACGGTAAATTCTCTCTGCACAGCATATTCAAAGTATTATTGCCTCTGACCTTTTATCTAGAAGGCCATTCATATGTGATATTTCCTGCTATGTTATATAGCATTATTCCAAGTTCAGCATGCACCTTTGGTCTCTGGGCCTGCAATCGGTTTAAGCGTAATAATTGGTCTTGCTGGAGTTGCAGCAATTATCTACCTGTGGGATGCAGGATTGTTAAACATTGCAATATCTGGAGCAGAAACCACAACCAGCACGAGTTTGCAAAAACAGTCTTCAGATACCAAGATAACAGCTACAACAATTTCAAGTAATACAACCACTCCTGCAGAGCCGAAAAGAAATGAGACCAATACTGTGGTTGAGAGGTACTACGTACTAGAACCCAGAACACATACCATATCAGTTTACAACAACACTCTGATACTATCCGCTGGCAGCTTTAGAGAAATTCCTTTTGTCGTAACAGACATCAATTATAATACTACTAAGGTGATTATTACAGGGACTTTAGAAGTATTTTGGCCACCTAACTCGCCGATGAGTCTGGCGTATACCGACCGTACGATGTTGCAGACATATACTGGAGAGAAGAGAGAAACAATTGCGCTTGTAATGCCCAATGCCACAAATCACAAAGCCTCTGTGAATTTCAAAAGTGGACCAATACCCATTGGAAAGCCCATTTATATTGAAATCAAAAATTCCGCAGATGCTTCAACTGTATACTCAAATGGACCGGTGGCGACAGTCAAACTTGTCATTAATGCGGAATTGACCGGATATCAAGAGGTAATTCACACAAGGTATATTGTTAAAAATGCTAGCGAATAAACTGAACCTTTGCTCGCTTCCTGTTTTGGGAGTAATGAAAAATTTCCATGTCTGTTGCTCTGCTCAACTAGACCAGTCGCAAATATCACTTCCTTCATGACAGGAATTATACCATATCTTGCAGGTTCAAGGAGTCATTGAGTTACCAGAGATGCCAGGTACGGGAGCAACTATTAAGACCGTAAAACGGCAAAAGAATGGTGGACAGCTATGGAGAATATGCAGTCTTGTATTCTTGGAAAAGATTCTGCTTGAGAAACTCTACTAATTCCTCAAGCTCTTTACTATCATTTAGTTTGTTTAGCTTGTTTGGAGATACTCCTAACGACAGCAGTTCACCGGCCAGATATTTTCTTTCGTGGTCCATCAATTCCATGCCGCTTTCTGTGAGTACATATCGAGCAGACATGTTAAATTGAAGATATGATGGCGACCGTATATAGGTAGTTTGGTGAAAACTATTAGAAGAAAGCTCTACTAATTCCACTCACGTAGGGACTATATCATGATTCGTTTATATGCCTTGGAAAGAGGCCAGTATTGTGGATATTTTTCAACCTTCACTTTTCCTTGCAATATTTCCATATGCTTTCATTGCAAGCTTTCCTGTCTTTGGGATTGCACTTGTAACGAAATGGGTATGGGACGATAGAAAGCGCAGAAACTGATGCTGCTACTGTACTTTGGATCGGCGACTGTGAGCACATTCTGAAAATGTATGCAAGCGCTGGATTGTTCGAAGACCTTGGAGGAAAGAAATAGCATTGGATATTATTACGTCTATATGGTCTCTCACTGCCAAGCGAATAACCATTTATCTGCTGCCAGGGTCTGTCATCATTTGCCAGCATTCTGTACAGTAATTGCCACCTTCCTGAAATAGTTCAGCTACCCTCAGATGACAGTAGCAGCATAGGTCAGACATTGGCCATTAGGCTTGGTGAACAGGGAATATCAAGGCTATGAAGCAGCATTGTAGATTCGTCAGCATACCAATAATTTAGTTCATTGCAGGCAAGTTTGTATGACTGTTTGGTGGAGGATGACATGACGTATCCAGATATTGTAGAAGGTTTAATGGCCACAATCGGTTAGTAGAGACAAGTCCTTTCTGATTCATAACAATCGGATTGAACATCCTGACGGCAAGCAATTTGTTGTTACTGACAGAGGTATATATTGGAAAGAGTGTGAATAGTAGGAAAAATGTGGCAGAATCCTTTTAGGCTATTTGTGCAAGGTGTCTTGCAATATGCTATCGTTAACATGCAGAGATGCTGGGTTTGATTGCCCAGAGGTGATAAGGGGAAATACAGAGGAAGAAGTATTGCAAAAGGCCGCAACACATGGCCAAGAATCTCACGGTATGCAGCAGTCAGACATGACTCCTGAGCTAACAGGAAAACTGAGGTCGATTATGAGGCAGGAATAGTAGTAGTGTAAGCAAGCATGACTCTAACTCTAATGAACGAATCAATTAATCATTTCAAGGCTCCAGTATTATGCATTGGCGCAAATTATTACCCGCCTGGTCTTTTGACCGAGAGTCTAATCGGAGGGCAATCACCAAATCAAATATTAGCCAGAGTGTCTCAGCCTTAGAACTGAAAAATCGTATGGCATTGCCGATTGACCAGAGGGTTATCTTGATTGTCGGCCTCACTTTAGCCGTAATCGTTGCCGTGGTCGTAGTGCGCGTCTTGACGGGCAGGCCATGGTCCAACCTTAGCAAGCGAAACTCGTAGGTAACAGCAGTAATCTCAATCATTGGCCCTTTTACAAGAAACAAGGGCTATCCGGGTTACAAAGCTGACTTGTATAGCCGTATTTAGCAAGAACTAACCACTGGGAATGATAAGTTAAGTTTGAGTCCGTGCTTTTGGCGATTGAAGGACTTTTGACACACCTTTTGTGCTGGTTATCAAGCGCATCAGGATACATTGTGAGTACAGCCAGCGGCAAAGCACTGCTTGATGCTAGCATTGCAAATATAGCATGTTATCCTAGCTTCGAAGAAGCAAGAAGAGATTGAATTGAAATTTAGTCCAGCGGATGCGAGAAGGAGTGGGTTAATTTCGATGCCAAACTTCAGGGAATTTGTTGGAATTACATTATAGGCAATTCTTCCAACTTTAACAATCCTAAACACTAAAAATCACAGTCTTGCTGTCGGAAGGGAAACAGAAACAAGGCAACAGAAACATAAGGCTAGTGGAGCGGCAGTACTGGAGTATGGGAGTAGTCTTTCCGCCCCTAGCCTTCCTTTTTGACAACAATCTAGAGATCTCATGATTGCGCATACCAAGTAGCCAGCTGATATCATAACCTTATCCCATCCCAAAACGATGATAACAATAGGCTCTGTCTATCTTACATATTGACCTACTATTATCGCGCTATGACCGGCCCAGTATGTCGCCTGTTTGGACAGTTCTTGGCATATTGTGTTAGTGTTCTGGTGAACTACTCACGACTAAAGCCGTGACCTTTTTCCTGCTTCCTCGACTGCCGCTGAGCTGCAATCTCTACAGGCGTAAATTCCCCATGTCCAAGGGGTAATCTAATACCATCATCAAGCAACGCTTTGCCACGTTGCAGAATGTTCAAGGCTGCATTATAATCTCTGTCTAAAAGAAGGTCACACTTGTCACATCTATGAGTACGTGCTGCGAGTGATTTTGCTACCTTGTTTCCACATCTTGAACAGTCAACTGTAGTGCTGTACGAGCTGACTTCAAAGACGAGTTTGGCAATGTTAAAAGCTGCGTTTCCATCCGCATAGTTTCTGGAACAGATCTATTGGCCGAATTCAAAGGAATTACTTTAAACCAAGTTACTAAAAGCCGGCTCTTGCAATTAAATTTCCGTTTGGTAAAAACAAAGCAGATGATTCTCAATACGCTTGTAAGGTATGCCGCATGACCTTTCAGTCTAAAGAATCACTAGAAAGACATAGAAATAAGGCAAAGCACTTTGGTGCAATCAACCTCTGACTGTTCTGGGTCAGGATTTGACTTTTCTATGGGTTGGCTGATATGCTACCGTAACCATTTATGCCTGAGCTGCATTTGCAGTCTCAACTACAGGCAGAATAAATCCAAATGTCGCCCCGCTTCCATCTTTGTTGTTTTCGGCCCATATCCGGCCGCCGTGTGCTTCTACAATCTTTTTTGACAGATACAATCCAAGCCCTGTGCCAGAGTCGCTCTTTGTAGCAAATTTCCCAAATAATCTTGGCATAATCTCAGGGTCAATTCCCTTTCCTGTATCTTTGACCGTGATAACGACTTGATTCTGACTGTTCCTTTGCGCTGTTATCGTGACAGTTCCTTCGTCTGTAAACTTGATTGCATTGCTTATGAGGTTAGACAGGACTTCAAACAACCTTGACCTATCTCCCCTTACTTTGAGTGGACTGATTTCATTTCGCTCGAAAATTATTTTTAGATTCTCCTTTTTTTCTCTAGGTATAGCATTTCTTTCGTCTTTGACTACATCTGCTAACTTTTCATTCACATCAATAATCTCTTCCTTTAGTTTCAGCGTATTACTTTCAATTCTTGATAGCTCCAGGATGTCATTTGTCAACCTCTCCAATCTTATTGTGTTTCTCATTACCATTTCTATGTCTGCTTTCGACACTTCAATTTTTTCCACGTTCTTGCCTGACTGCTTTTCCTGATTTTCAAATTCATTCATCAGGACCTCTGCCAATCCACGCAGAGGCTGCACAGGCGTTCTCAGTTCATGAGCTGCTATATTGATAAACTCCCGCTGCAACTTATCATGAGCCTCTAGCTTCTCATATAATTCAGCCTGCACCCACAAGCTATCAAACATCGTGATGTAAGATAGAATGGTAGATCTGCTGTCAGAAAATATTGCTGATCCCACTGCCTCAACAAAGGTATCCTTTGTATCATCCTTGAGCTCTATCATCAGGTATTGCGCATTATCAACAATCAGAATCTTTGACCGTGCATGTACTGACCTTTCTGCCCTTATGCTCCGCACCTTAAGTCCTTGAGACTCCAGCCTTTCTCGCATCTTTTGTTCAGCTTCACCATCGCTTGGCAGCAAAACTCGGACAGTCAGTCTGCGCCTTGCTGCATCTTGCAAACAATCAAAAATTCCAATCTTTTCTTCCCTGCGATATGCCGAATTAGTGGGAAGAAATAGCATGATCTGTCTTTTGGCAGACGATATGAGCGTCTGGTAGCATTTTTGTATTGAATATGGGTCATTGATTATTTGGATGAGCGGGATTTCAGAGCTTTCGGACAATACCAAGCTTTCTGTGCTTCATTCCGCTGCAAGATATAAAATGTGGTGAAAAAAATGTTATAGAAAAATAAGAGTTTGAGCAGTTGTTCAGTCAATTATTAAAAACGATTTTTCCACAGTTGCAATACTGCTGCAGGCTCAGCTTTTTTCTCTGAAACTTTGCCCTCTCCCATCAAGAAATGAGGGCCTTACTTGCACTTAGCTTTCAGGCCCGTAATGAACAAGGCTATCGCCTTCCTATGGTGTTATTGTTCGTGATGGCTAATAGAATTGCGTATGTAAATAAAATCACGCAGTGATATTAAATAAAGATAGGCGATATCAGTATTCCATCAGTCAGACCAACTGATGCCATACCCAGGTCATATGGAGGTTCCGTTCCTTTCGTATCCCTCTTCCTCCATCTGACTGGGCCAATCATTTGCTTTCTTGTACTTAACCTAATGAATTTGGCTTTACCGATGCAGCAAACATGTGAAAATTTACTAATTCAAGGTACTTCAAAAGTCGCCTGATTCGTACAGTGGATGTATGTAATGTTATCCCGAGTTACAATCTTTCCTTGGCTACATTTGAAACCCTGCAAAGCTGCTACTTGCCTTGATTATCTTGCTTTCTCGGCTTAAAATGATCTTGCGGACGGTCATTAGGATGTTTTAATTGCTTGTGAATAAAGTTCACGACAATCTTCTGAAGAGTTCTCTATTTTTGTCTCAAGAACTAACATCAAAGTGATGCGCCCTACATAACCCACCGATATAGTAAACAGGCATCTGTAGTCTGAGGCATTACAGATAGATAAGAAGAATATTGTAGGCAGGCCGCGACTGTACAAGGTTACAGTCAAGATGCATTCGTTGTGGCAAGCAGGTTGTCCACAGTCAGTTGAAAATCTTTGAAGATAGGTTTTGCGAGTAGTACATGGCTCATGCCTTAGAGTATATCGCAGACGCGGAAATTGATGAGAAAAGACATTGTTCGTAATTGATCTCCTTTCATTTGTGGGGCGAAATAAAGAAAATTGGCCCCGGCATGTGTGTGAAGTTTCAGCTGCTTTTGCAGCATAATCAAGCCGAGGCCAATACCTATTGACGTGATTATCATTAATGGATATAGTACTTAGAGTCTATTCAAAAGCAGTTTTGAAAATTAATAAATGCTGCTTAGGTCTCGAAGTCGTAAACACTAATTTAGCGTTCAGTTAGTCGCAGGGTTCGAGAATGGTCAAAAGGCTTGGCGATAACGGATCCGCTGATGGGTTGCACAAGTCTGGCCAAGGCAGTTATTGTTACAAAAACAAGCAAGCAGATAGCGATTATGATCTATAATTCTGACACTGGTAACTCGGGCACATTTTCGGCTGTCTGGTTTCCATCCAGATATAATAAAGTGAAACATGTCAAAAATGACGAAATCTGCTTTCAGTTGGATGTTGTGTAATATTACACCAATCTCAATAAATAAGTGCTGGAATTTCCTTCACACTATGTCAATTGTTCTCATAGAGAGGCAGGTACTAGATATTGCTCAGAAAAGAAAATATCTTGTCAATGAGCTTTTATCATTGGGCCTTTCCATTGACGAAATAGACAACAACAATAAGTCCACCAAAAAGGAATTGAATAAATTAGTAGAATCCATCAAGAGGCGCTTTTATCAAGAATACAGGATGGCATACTCTTCCCCTTAGATGTCATTTTTTGTTTCAGCTGTCTTGTTTATCTCATGGTGCAATCACCTATTCGTCTATAACAATCTAGCATCTCCACGGCTAAGTATCCGGCGTTACGCAATTTTTAACTGCTGATGATAATGTGCTAAATAGCACATGATAACCACATCAGTTGATGATCCAGATTCTGTTACGTACAAATCTCCAGGTATATCCCAAAACAGTACCTCTGATGAAGTCGTCACACTAGAGAGATTTGAGGGTAATTCTAATAGTGTTTTAGGAAAGGATGCAACTAGGCTTATTGTAGCGATATTACGGAAAAAATATGGTCTGAACCTGTGCGAAACTTCTGGTCCGAGGCATTTTGAGATACGAAATGCTCGATCAGTTGTTGGGACTTTATCCTACGAAGATGATCTTTGGGCAAAAATCAGCAGAGTTGACCTGCATGAATCCAGAAGAATCAGAGAGAAATTGACTCCAGAACAAGCAATAGCGGATAATAATCACAGAATCAGCTATTCTGATTTTGTACAAGAATAGCTGATACCAATCCCGACAATGGTGGATTGGTATTGCATGAGGGTGAAATATTGGTTATCAGACCTACGACTTGTTTCCAACTACAAGGGTCGTGATAATAGATATTCTCTATTGATCTTGGAACTCGTTGCTGGAATGAGATGTGGTGTATACGATCCGAGTTTTTGTTGAAAAGAGAAGAAAGGATATCGCTGATGATCACTTGCTTGGATAGCAGTGTTGTTTTTTGTTTTTCTCTTCCCTCAGCCTCAGGGTAACAAAGACATTGTGATAAAACCCGCTATCTGCTGCCTTTTGTCTTTCGCCTAGATGCCTTCTTCTTTTTCGGTCTGCTCTTTTTGCCCGCCTTGGCCTTTCTCTTTGCCGGTCTGGCTCTTTTTCTCGCTCCGGCTTTAACAATTGTGAATTCTTCAGGCAATTCGTCGATCTTGTCATCAGGTACTTTGTGAGTGCACTTGCATTTCGTGGAATCAATGGAATCAACTTCACAATCAGTCTCATTATCGTTTGTCAAGCCATGTTTAGAACATGATGCGTCATGGCCGTTCAATATCCCGCAAGTTTTGTCAGATACATAGGTAGTAAATACAGGATGTTTATGAAATACCTTGCCCATGGCTGTCAGTAACTCTGCATGAATTTAAACTTGTACATGTTGGTTAACGGAATTGGCCTTTTCAAAAATAGGAAGCAGACCCTACTTGCTCTTCTTTGTCATCGCTTTCGGGTTCTGCGATGAATGCGGTGTTTTTGCGGATTTATGAATGGCTTAGGAATCATTTGACTATAGACAATAAAGCCAATTGTGTGTAGCAAATTCCACCATGAAGGCAATAACACGGGGGAATTATATGTCGATAAATAATAATTACGACCGCCAAATCTCTTTGTTACCTTGTTGCTAATTTTCAGCATCAGCTCAAAGTGTAATCAGAATCCATGTTACAAGATAGATAGTTGCTTCTCTAACAAACAAGCGGCTTTCGTATTTATCATGTATGCAGGATTAGGCTGCCATGATTCATACTAACTGATCATGGTAGGTGCTCCGGCCCTTTGCTGGTTGTTCTATCCGAGCATTCCACAGCAAGGGACTGGGGCCCTTGGCCCTACATCTCTAGTTATAGTTCATAAACTGACGTTAACAGTTGCCGGCCTGATTATCTAGTTCAAAATGCTGGTTTGAGATGAATATAATTTGAAGCATTGAACGCTTGGGCAACGCCCAAAGAAGACTTTTTCTGTACTGAATACTTCCACGATATTGTGGTTGAAGATGACAAAAATTCTTTAAACTACATTGACGGATTGGCTTTGAAAGTTTGTTTGCGATTGATTGATTGCATCTGAGTGCTATCCATTTAAGAGCAAGTAGTAATCAGTATCCCCTGCCTAGCTCATTGGTGGATGGCCGAGGAGTAGAACAAGGCAGAATGTTCTACGCATCTCATTGTAGTAAATCACGATAAAAGATTTTTGTCCTTATTTATTAGCATAAAAAGAAATGTGGCTTGTATGACAGGCGGACGACAGTTATTCAATCTGCATGCTCTGTAGATTCAACTTCCCATGCTTGCATTTCCTTTTCAAGCTCGGTATTTGCTTGTGTAATTGGTTTTAGAGCTTCTTTTGTAATCGTGTCTCTATATTTGAGCGGGTCTTTATCGCTGGCCAATACCATAAGGGTCTTTGGCATACAATGTTATTCTAGGTTCCTATCCAATATAGACAGGCCCTACTTGCCTTGATTTGCATCGAGCTTTCAGGCCTGTAATGAACAAGACGACTAATCGTCTTGACAGTGGACTTTTCAAAAAGAACTAATAGGTTTTAGCACGAATCCGGATTGTCATTATAGGTAGTTGTACAAATGATATTATATAGAAAATAGATGATTGATCGACTAGGCTTATAGGTTAACCATAATAATTTAACCCTGTCAGAAGCCGAGACCATCCAACCTATGCCATGTTCACGTCAAATGGAGGTTCCGTTCCTTTCGTATCCCTCTTCCTCCATTTGACGATCAGATAGAACAAGAATTCTGCTTTACCGGCAAACAAATTGTAGTTAGTAGTTCTATTGGGGCCCCATAGCATCAGTTAATGAGTGGCTGTGAATCAGCTCCAAATCTGAATGTACAGGACATACATGAACATAAATTCACCTTAGTCACTGTTTTGCCAATCAGTTATCGATTTGTGTCCAAAAGCCACTACCACGTCGGCTTGATAAGGATAGAACAGGTATTTGGCTGGAAAGCAGGCCTGATGCCGACAACATAATTATCTACCGGCAGGTGAATCGGATAGACCTCTCAAGCATCTTGTATCAGATTTTGGTATAATAGGTCTATTATGTTTAGAACGCCTACAGACACTTCATGCGATCGTCTCACGTAATTGTAAATTTGCAGACGTACAAAATTCCATATCGAGAATGAACCACTCTTGCTCGCATGAGAAGCCTGAAGTTCAGAGATTTGAGAGCAGAGGCTCAACGCGATGAAGGGCCAGGCTCCAATAAATTCCAAGCAGGCTTCATTGCAAATCACGCTAGATCCTTCGATAAACCATTTCACAATCCAAGACGCAAAATTGCAAGCCTTGCTACTTTTGCAATTTTATTGTTCTCTGCAGTTTCATTTTTACCTACAGCAGGTGAACCAGCTTTTGCAGCATCACAGACCACACAGCATTCAAATTCTAATTCTCCACACCTGTCCAAATCGTCTGACAATCTGCAAAACTCGACTGCAATACAGGATCTGTTGAGCAGGCTAAAATATAGCGGGGTAACGATCAGAATATCAAACGATACTGTTTATGCAGGTAACAAGACGACAGGTTTTGACGACTGGCTGCATTCTATAATCCATTACGAAATACCTGCTTCCCAGGCAAGCAAGGATAAATTCTTTTTTGCAGCCAAATACCTGATACAACAGTACCAGGCCGCTCTTGGCAGCAACATCATCAGCAATCTGAAGGAAATAGTGGTCAGCGACCCGCAGCACAACAAGCAGCTGCAAAAATGGGGAACGTTTGGATTATCGTTCTCTGACATGATAATAATAACAGACAAGCAATATGTTGACTTTAACTACAATATTCTATCAATGGAGCTTTCACACCATTTCATGCTGACCTTGCAGTCAATGTACCCATCGGCCTTTGCTTATAATGACTGGAATAACCTGGTGCATTATGCTGCAAACCATATGGGCCAGTATGCATCGCTCCAGCATGTCAACTATAACCACCAGCAGATGCTGATATTTGTCTACAACTTTAATGCCATGTTGAAGGATCCGGGCCAGATAAGGCAGAATATAATCAAAGAGCTGGAGGCGACAAACGAGCATGTTGGTCCTGTGCCAATTAATCCATATCGCAACCCAGTAGAGGCATCAGGCAGACCAGTAGTGATCTCTGGATAATAATCAGATGCATGTTATTTTTAGATAATAAAAGAAAGGAAAGGAAAGAATGAAGGAAGGAGAGAGGGAAGAAAAGTTAGTGGGCTGGCTAGCTGGCCAGTTGGTAGCCTAGCTCATTGGAGTGAATTCCCGCTGGAGAATCCAAACCCGCTCTTTCTGAATCTTGTTGTTGCCACTATTGTACCGATTATGGCTATGACCAGCACCAGTGCAGCTATCGGGCCGAACTCTGGAACTGCGTTGGTTCCGACTACTTCTATCTTTTGTGTGCCGTTGTCAAAGTTTATCGCCAGCGTTCTGCTATCGGCAGTAGTATTCTGCTCTGTAAAGTCGGCGTGCGCCACTCCATCTGCAAAGACGTTAAAGTCAATGTCCTTTCCATTCTCCTGTGAGTCTATTACGCTTCTTGGCAGTACCAGCGTCAGCGTTCCGTTTGAGGTGCTGTCAATGTTGGCAGTCAGGGTCTTTGCGCCTGTGTCCATAGTCATGTTGAGGAGCTTTCCACCCGTTATCATGTACTGTATCTGGTAGTTCTTGCCATCGATGTTGAGTGTGTAGGTCTGCATTCCTCCGCCTGTCGTGTTTGTGAACGTGAAAGTCGCCTGTGCGCTGGACTGTGCATAAGTGACCTTGACTGTATACATGCCTGATGGGCCCAGCTTGCCTCCAATCTTCAGGTCGTAGCTGTACGAGCCGTCAGAGTTTGGAACTATGGTATCTGCTCTGTAGAGTGCCCCGTTGGGGTTTGTAATTGAGATGAACATTCCCTGTCCTGAGACTACCTTGGCAACTGCACCGCTGATGTGAATGGTGTCGCCTGAAGAGTAGCTTTGCTTGTCAGTTGTAACTGTGATTGGGTTGGCCTCGGAAGGTGCGCTTATGAATACTGCCGGTCCGCTTGAACCCCCACCTCCACCAGATGACTGTGTAGGATTGACGATGGGACCGGGGTTGCTTGAAGACGGCGCATATCCAGCGCCGACTGGCGATGCAGAGCCACCTCCAATTTGTCCTGTCACGGTGTGATTAATGGTATCAATGCTTGTTGTAATGTCAACCCAGTTCTGGCCGTCAAAGTGGAACAGTTTGATATGACCTGTATTCTCGGGTATACCTGCATTGAGTGCTGCAATGTGGTCGTATGGCACTGTAATGGTTATGGCGTTGGGGACTGATGGGTCGAATGATATAGCAGATGTATCAATTTCAAGCACTATACCACCAGTTGTTGAAGTTCCTCCAATGGTGAATGTAGAGCCTGGCAGGTGTACAGAGTGACCTGCTGCATCTGGCACTCCTTCGGCATACAGCACGATGGTTCCTGTGCCCACTATACCGTTGAGGGTAATAGTTACCAAACCACTACCTGGCAGCCCTGTAAACATCACGGGGATGGTGATTGGTGTGCCAGGGACAGATGTAATGTTGATGAGCAGAGCCTGTCCTTGTGCAAGATGAACCAAGCTGATTCCGTGAGAGATATCAAGCACGACTGGGTTTTGGCCCAAGTCGACATAGACTGCAACTAGGCTCAGGTCAGTCGAGCTATCTATCAGCGCTCCTCTCAGGGTGGCGTGATGATTCAAGTGGTTACCGCTGCTATCTTCCCAGTGGTCAAATACGTATCGGCCACTGTCTGAGGCAAATACAGTGTAGCGTGTATTTGATTGCAATTGATATGAATCCGGAGTGTTGCCTGTGCCTATCAGGTTAAGCAGACCGTGTACCGAGAAGACTGGTGAATCGCCCTGCACTACTTCATTGAGCTGGCCGGTTATGGTTGTTCCATTGGTCAGCCTGGAGGTAATTGACAGTGTGATAGGTGTAGTTCCACCTCCATGTCCATGACCTGATGTAGAGCCAGTATTGTAAACTGCTGTCAGGCTTACAGAGCCACCACTGCCAACTGAGACGATGTGGCCTCTTGTCTGCGTACCATCAGACCAGTGGTCAAATACATCATTGCCAAAGTCACTGGCGTATACAACATAGGTCTCCCCTGCCACCAGAGTGAAAGTAGCTGGCGAGAACTCGTGGTCGATAAGCGTAAGGCCCTGTCTGAGATCCATCTCTAATCCTGTTAATGGTGCGCCATTGCTATCTACAGAGTTGACAAAGAGTGTTCCAGTCCCTCCGCCTCCGCCACCAGAAGCAAATACACTGAATGAAAATGGTGTGGAGTTTATGAATGAGTTTTGACCGCTTCCTGTACCGGTGTCAATTACCACTTGGAGCTGATGTGGACCTACAGCAATCAAAGACGGGTTAATGGTGCCGGTCCATGAAACTGTGCCAGGTCCCATAAATCCTGGAAATGTGCTGCTTGAAGGATGGGTATAACCCCCGATGTATTCATAACCATAACCAAAACTAAATCCGTAACCATAAGCGTTCCCGTTACTATGCGACACGCTTGGTGGACCAAGAGAAACAGCATTAGAGGAGGAAGAAATCAAGTTACCGCTAATGTCATAAGTTGCTACAGTGACGCCGTCTAAATTCAAGAGAACTGATTGAACTGGAATAAACTCTGAAGGTTGTATGTTAAGACTTACCGTATATGAAGATGGACCGCCATTACTTGGATAACTATTAGATGAAGCACCTACATTAAGTGAAAATGCGCTTGCCCTCTGCAATGGGACAAAGATTGCGACAAGGAGAACTGCTGCGATGCCGATACTTAAAACGTGCTTGTACCTTCCGATGGTAACCATAGATTGTACAGAGAGTCACCGGAATAGTCTTATATAAAAAGATGCTGGTCCACCAGCGCAGGATGAGATGCAGATGTCGATTATTGTCTAGTCTTTTCCATCGTCACCCTTGCCATTATCTTTGTGTTCATAGCAATAAGACTGCGGGAATCCACATTTTTTGCCTTTGCCATCGTCAAAGCCGTGCTGGTGGGATTTTCCATGGTCATCGTTACCATTCTGCGATGATCCTCCTTTCTCTGCCAGTGCGGCGGTAAAGCTTGATGGGATCAGGTAGACTGCCAATGCTATACCGGCTATAGCCAGTAGTGCAATCTTGTATTTTTGCATCAGGAGCAAGTGTTCAGCGAATATAGATAAGACTTGGGGTGTAAGACTCTATGACATACAGCCGCAACAAAACAATAGAGCCTGATGGCTAGATCAAAGTTTCAGGTTTTAGAGCTGCAAAAACATCCGAGGAGTTTCTCTGGCAACATGTTTCGTTGTTCGACTAATTAAGATTGTGTAATCAGCATCTATATCGAATCGATCTACATATGGATTTGCAGAAAGCAAAAGACTGCAAGATGTGCATCATTTGTCCTGCCGGTTCTGCATTTTCTAGCATAGCAGAGATTAGCCATTTTTGCTGGCCCGTAGCTTCACCTGCATGCTATTGCAACTTGGTTGATGGCACGATTAACTTTGTAAAGTCACATGGTTGTAAATGGTTTAATTGTCATTTTAGCCAAAATAGATCCGGTGAATAATGGTATGTCAAAATTCGACGCCTTGGTTCATAGAAGCAAGATTGAGCTCGGACTGATGGGTTTGTTGGCAGGAGTCGGCGGGTTTCTGATATACATGGTGCTTGCAACGCATGGTCCGGCAATCTGCTTGAACGCCGCAACATGTGGTTAAGCCACATTGAAGCGTACCCAAAGGCGATAGGAAAAAACCTTCGCCGACGATTTTGTTTTGCTTTGTTTGCAGTTTACTACTGACTGATTGGCGACTTGTTATTCCGACCTTACGTCTGTATAAGGTAAAAGTTTGCCAGAGACCGCAAGCCATAATCAGCAAAGTGCAGCAATATCATAGCCACGACAAACATGCGCGAGTTGTTGCCCAAAAAGCCCAGAGTTTTTCCTGTTGCAATATTGGAAAGGACAATTGCTGCTGGTATCTGGAGAGGAACCATGTACAGGAATCTGGACTGAGTCTCGGTATTGCCAAGAAAGAACGGAAATGCTGCCAGCGATATGCAGACAAGCAGTATCACGTTGAACCGCTTGTTTCGGTCTGCGGTAATTGCCCAGTACAGTGCCAGAAGAATCATTACGCTATTTGTCATAAAGCCTCCCATGTAGACATGGAAGGCAAAGTTGAGATTTGCCCACCTGTCAGCATAGTTGCTTGGGCTGACGCTTGAGGATGCGAGGCTCTCAAGGTAGTCAAGCGCCGAGTGGCCTTTTAGCACAAGCGCAAAGGAAACAAGGGCAATTATCTGAAAGGCAATCACTCCAAAAACCGGTGCATATCTTTTGATGCTCTGCCCTCTGCTGGCGTCATACCTGCCTGTCAGGGCAAATATGATAGACGAGATTATCAGGGCGCCGGCAAAAAACAGCCAGGTGTAGACATGTATCACAAGAACTGCTGTGAGAAGCAGGAAGAATAGGCCAAAATCGCGCACCCTTCTAGAGTCCAAGAATCGCAGGTAAAACAGCACTGCCGTAAGGGCGACTGGGATGGCAAGCATGTTGGAAAAGAGCCCACCGTAAAAGCCTACAATAAACTGGAATGAAAAGGCAGTGAGCAATGGTGCCAGCAGGGTAACGAGGCTCTTTCTTCCAGCCACATAGCGCATCAGAAAATATACAGAGAATACAGTCAGCAAGCCTCCCAGGATTGGCAGAAATTGCACTACATCGCCAGTAGGTTGGTTCAGGGCTGTTTCGACAGCATAAAAGATAAGCACAGAAAATGCTCTGTCGCTTGTCTCCTCTAACAGAAGAACAGGATGCACTCCATGAGTTTTCAAAGCAAGGATCTGGTTGACGTAAAAGCCAGAATCCACAGAGAGTGATTGGGAATTTGGATTGATCGACGGGATATAGGGATAGATTGTAAACAGGATAACTAGCAGGCACGAGCCAAGAAGAATAGCGAATGTGGCCTTTTTGGATATGGTATAGTGCTTTTGTTCCTGCCCGTGGTCTTTTGTGAACCACCATGTGGGTTTTAGCATGGTGTCATCCTCCGGTTCAGAAGCAGTGGCTGGATCAGTTTCAAGTCTGGGTTGACTGGTTTCTGTTGTTTCAGATGCTGGGATGCTCTTGTGTTTTCGGCGATAAGCCAGAGTCACAAGATAATCAAATCCGTATTTGATGCCGAAGGAAAAAGTCAGAATGGTAATAAGGACCGGCGATGCCATGCCTACGGCATAAAAGAGCTTTTCCTCAAGGTGAGCGCCGAACCACCAAGTCTCGTCCTTGTATATGCTGGATGGATTGGCAGGGTATGCAAGCCAGGTAATTACCGAGTATATGTCTATAATGCCAAGCAGTCCTACGCACGCCAGAAATAGGGTGGCCTTGGTTATCCTGAATTGATGTTTTTGTTCCAGAAAATCATCCTCGGTCCCGCTTTCACGTTTGATTTTTCTCTTAAGATAAGCATACAAAATGGAATTCACAGGTAGCGCAGATAGCGCTGCCACATCCTCGATAATCGGCTGGTTGAGCAGGTATCCTGCGGTAAATAGCGCAGCAAGGTATCCAGTGACAGCAAACATGATTGGATTGCTTTTTCTGTAAAACAGGATAACAGCTACAATCATGCCAAAAATTACAAGCAGGATGTCATCTGTCTGGTTGCTGCCAGTAATTTTGACTATGAATTTATTGGCATATGTTACTCTGTTTACTGTATCAAAAAAGAAAAACGAAGAGACTTCAAGTCCTCTGATTGCTGTAAAAAGTCCAAGCAGAGAATATGGAATTGCGTAGAGTATTCCTGCTAGGAATATTGACCTTGATTTTAAAAGCTGACGATCTGTAGTTACCAACGTAATTTACCTATCCTTTCCCTTTATTACACCCATCCAGCTAAATACGCCGCGAGTCCCTTACTACGTTGATAATTACGTAGAGAATGACGGCTGTGGCCATCAGGACCACGCCTGTAATCAGAAAGCCTATTGACGTCAGCGCAACATTTGTGATTAGCCTTCCTCCCTCAGTATAAGTCTGGATGGCAATTATGCCAAAGTATATTGCTATGGCAATGCACGCAAGGCCGGGTATTCCGTAAAATCGAAGCGGGTGGTCTATAGACACAAACTTGATCGTGCTAATTATAACATCTACACCATGGTAGACAGAATTGTGGGTGGATGTTTCTCCAGTGTCAGAGTAGTCTACAGATATGGGAACTTCAAGAATTGAAAAGTGATTCCCCTGGGCCCTGAACAGGATCTCTGTTGAGGCGCCCATCCCCTGCTCTGTGACTCTGATCTCCTGTATCGCTTTCCTGTCATAGGCTCTGAAACCACTCTGGGAGTCGGTAAGGCCAGTCTGGGTGACAATGTTGGAGATCTTGGTGATTGCCTTTATCCCAAACTTGCGGTATGACGATAAATTGTTGCCGTTGTTATTTTCTTTGCTCTGGCTTGGGTCCAGAAACCTGGAGCCCACTACGATGTGCGCCTTTCCTTCAATTATCGGCTGGATTATAGCTGGAATCCTGGACGGGTCGTGTTGTCCATCACCGTCAAGCGTGACCATAATGTCGACCTTCATCTGTCTGGCTGTTTCAAACAATGAAGCTATGGCAGCCCCGTAACCCAGATTTCTCTTGTGCGATACGACTATGGCACCGAGTTTTTCTGCAATTTTGGCAGTCATGTCCTGCGAGCCATCATCGCAGACGATTACCTGGTCGACATGGCTCATCGCGCCTACAATAACTTTGGCTATGTTTCTCTCTTCGTTATATGCAGGGATGCAAGCCACTGTAAATGGACGCGGCAACTATTTTCTTTTCCTCTTTAAATTTTCCGGTATTTTTCTATGTACGGCGTAAATATAAAAATATTAGCCAAGTATTTGAGGTTACTACAGAGAATTCAATCGGTTTCCGATACAAGCGCAATTTGGTGTTTCAAGATGAAGTTAGGTAACCACAGCCTTTTTTGCTCTTCCTTACCCCAAATCCATGCTTGTACCTATCTCAAATTCATCGAGCTGGCTTGGTTCTTGCAGCAACCTTTGATGAACTTGATTGCTTTTACCAAGAGTCAGAGAATTGACTGTAGCTCAGCTAGCCTATGAAGTCCCTTCTTCCCGTCCTCTTCCCGCCAGTATTGTGGAAGATCATGTTTTATCATAAATTCCATTAAAGCCCTCAGAGGCATTTTCAGCTTGTTGGCAGCATAACCTAGCGAGCATTCTCCCTTGTAGTAACCTACAAGACTTGCCAGAATCTTTTCCTCCTTAGCCGAAGCCTGTTTTGCAGCCTTTCTTACTTTGGTCGCTGCCTTTTCTTCTTCTGCAGTAGTCATTCTATTGCGGGTCTTGCCGGATTTGCGCTTTGATCCCTTTGCCATAGACTTGGGATCGAGAGTCATATCGCTGCAATAATCATAACAATTGGCTGGCATATTAAACTTGTAGCAGCATCTATCTATGCAGGTCAGTCAGAGATTCATTTGCTCTAGTTCCAATGATAATCCTTTCCGGACCTTGCGGAGCATCTTGACATTATCCTGTCTTCCCCCTGCCATGGTTTCCTTGCCTGGTAATATAGGCAGGCTTCCCCGCCATAAAAATTCTTGAACAGTATTCTTTGTTTCCCAATTTAGAGAGACCATTATTGGTCGTTCTACCTTGGCAATTAACCCAGAAAGGATAGATAAGTGCAGTGCAGAAAATACCTTTATTGAGATTCGTTGTGTTTCTTTGCACTTGATATAATCACAGGAGCATTCTGCTTGAACGATTCCTTGGCCTTCAAAATTTCAACTCCTATAATTTCGCCATTTTTTGAAAGATCTACAACTACATTGGGAGCTACTTCAACACTTTTCCAGTATTGTTTCTTGCCAATCTGTATACCAAGAATATCTTCCTCTGCATCATACCATAGTTCGCTCATGCCTAATCTAACCAATAAGCTGTTATTATCTTATAGCTTTGCGGGCCAATTCTCCTGTATACGACCTTCAGCATCCTGCCAGAGGCGTTTTCTCTAACTAGAGCGTTATACACGTTGGGCCATCCCTTATCCCGAGTTATTTCTCCTTTAGATATTGCTGATTCTATCAGTACTTCGGTTATGTCCTTCCTATACCTTCTTTTTCTGTTCCAATGTATAGAATATTCTAGGTGCGTATTTTCTCGTAAATAAGCAGTTTATAAAAAGATAAGCTAAAGATCGAGAAACTCTATTTGAATAGCAACGATGCAATAAGGCCTGGTGGAACGTGGATGTCGATCTTGCCTGTAGACTTGTCATAAACTCCGCTAATTGAATTGATATTGAGGTTGTTGAACGATTTGTTGATTCCAAGGCCAAATGTCCCTCCGGTAACCTTTGCTGAATTTGCCTGGATAACAAAGTAGACCTTTGTCTTTGAGCCATCCTGACTTGCAGGTATCAGCTGTACCTTGACGCCGGAGGCATCTACGTTATACCCCTGAAACGAGCGGTGGACATTATCGATGGTAAAAGTGCTTGGTGTTCCTTTGACTATATTCTGCTTTACTGCCTGATTTGGGAAAACAGAATCTCCGCTGACCTGAAAGTTTTGCAATTGTGATGGGACCAGTGCCGCAAGCATCTGGTCTGCCGGAGAATCGGCGACAGCTGGAGGCTGGAATTGAGCTGGAACCTGCGGGCTGCCGGCACCTTGTGGAATATTGTCATTTGATTGGGAGAATTCGAATTCAGATGCTGCAGACATTAGCGCGGATATCATTACAGCTACAATGACGGCAGCTGTTGCTCCAATACCTATGGCTATATACTTGCCCTTGCCTGACTTTTTCAGCTTTGCCTTGGCCAATAATCTTCTATAAGATAATTCACCCTAGTCTATAAAGCTGACTGATATGGATCGATGCTCACCTATTGCTGGGCTGCCTGCTTGTTGATGTGAATAACTGATTTGATGCGAAATGTGCTTATCGAGCTAGAAACCAGAAGCGGCATATTATTCTTGCAAGTATTGCAGGGTACCTGCCTACCATCTATCTTTTTCCTCTCGCCAAAAGAAGTATTGTCTGGGCTGTAGTACAAGGGTATTAGAATTTCAACGTAACTTCCAGCAGGCTAATCGATATGCCTATACTTTATATTCTTGCCTTTAAAACATTGCAATCAGATTTTCTGATAATCAGAGTATTGGTGCCAATCCCATTGAAGCTGTTCCTTAGTGCATCAGTTCAAAGAAAGCCTTTGCCTTCTCGGCTGGATCATCAAATGTTATTTTACAAGTACTGGATCCGTGCAGTTCCATTCTACTTTCCATATACCATTAGTGTCACCAATTAAGCTACATATCCGTTTGATTTGGGCGTGTTTTAGCCGCAGATCACTTTGATGGCAAGCCTTCATGAGCTATTCATCAAGTGACGCGCCTTGCTTTTCCACTACATGTAGAAAAAGCCTGTTTGCCAAGCATTCTGTCATAGGTCGACTTGCGAGCAAAAAGTTAGGACTGCTCTGAGACGCAGCCCAAAAGAATCCTGCCGGCAAGCCTTATTAGAATCGGATGTCAAAGTCAATTATAAGCTAATGATACAACAGATGGCCTTGCTGCTTCAATTTGGCGTGGATATGTACCATAAAGAGCTAGTAGACATTGTACCTCATGCAAACGACAGGCAGGTCATAGAATCAACCTTTGATACCATTGAGGGCCTTATCATAAAACCGATAGCCGACTCTAGATTAAAAGACATTGAATCAAAGTTTGAGCAATCACTGGAACAGTTCTTTCAAACAATGCTGCCCGTAGCAGAAATAATCTCTAAAACAAGCGCCGGCAGGGAAAAAAAGATATCCAGCGTTACAGGAGGCAGCATGAAAACATTGCTTTGTGGGGTTGAAAAATATCTTGGCAAAAAGAATGCACAGATGATGAGGCTTGGAATCGAGAACTTTGAGGAAACCAAGTTGATGTTGCTAGATGATTACCTCTACAGACAAGACAGGCTGCAAAGAGCAGTACAAGAGACACTATCGAATGAAAAATATAGTAAAGAATTTCTGCACGAGGTAAGCGGCTTTGGCCTAGGTGTCTTGACGCTGGCCTACTTGATCAACTCTAGAAAAGCAAGAAAACGAGCAGTGGCAAAGATGGCAAAAATTACGGTAAAATACATGACAAAAGTGAGCGAATGGATTGAAACATTTGATATTATGTGCGACCCTGAAACTGTTGCATCATTAAAGCGGTCTGATGCATGGTTGCGTAAACATGATACTGATTACGCAAAGGTTTTTCCTGAACCTCTTTAGTGATTCTGTTGAATTATAGGATTGTTGAAACCGAGGATTACCTTAAAGATAAAGAGCTACTGACAGATATCGCTACCAAGCGGTTAGCCCAGATACTTGAAAGGTTGCAGAATGACCCTTTTCCCTCTGAAATCGAGGCAACAAGTGGAGTATTGAACCCAATAAGAAGCAGGTTTCATGATATGTATAGATTCAAGTTTGCTGGCAAATTCAGATTAATTTACGCAGTTAACATTGACAGTCACAAAATCTATTTGATCAAGGTTGAGAGGAGAAGCAGCAAAACTTACAAAAGAATATGATAACAATAGCTACACCCTTTTCTTTTCAGGCTTGACGTCAAGCATATTCAGCCTACACAATTCCAAACAGCAGGCGGTTTTGGCTATGAACAAATAAAATAGAGTAATCTTCCAAAACATTCTTAACTAAACTAATACCATCGAAGCTCCTAGGTTGACTTTTGGGAAGAACGTACAGAGAGGAATAATCGGTTTCACCGTCCTGTTACTGGTTTTACAGTTACAGGAAATGCCGTTTTCTGCAAGTCTTGCTTTTGCAGCTTCGTCGTCTTCCAACTACAAGATTACCGTATCTGGCGATGCGATAAAAAACGGCCAAGGCCATCCAATACAGCTTGTCGTTTCTGGGAACTATTTGCATGGCAGGCCTACTAACGCTCTTGGTCAGATTCAGATTGACAACAAGACATCGAATCTGGACAAGACCTACATCAGAGTCTCTGGCAATGGCAAAGAGATTCTGATAAAAGCGTTCATCGGGTCAACTCATGAATGGGTAAGGGCGGCATTGATTTTTGATAGTCCAGTAGACCTCTCGGGCAGTGTCAACCCATCAAAAGCATTTCTTGTTATGAGCTATGGCCACCTGATTCTCAATGCAAAGGGGTCGGCTATAGCTAGCACTTCGATAAACGGGGCACCCAGTCCGGTTCCCAGTCAAAAGCCATCCAGGCTTGGCGATTTCTTTGTAGGGCCTGTCACTGGTGACAAGTACCAGATTAGCTTTACTTTGCGAGACAGCCAGGGTAACAGCGTTGCTGCAGACGGAACTGCAAAGGTATCCATTCTGGATGGTGCAGGGAACACCATTTACACAAAGCAGATTAGCGTTCACAGTCAGGACTTTAGGAATTCTACTTATGGGTCAAGTAACGTAAAGCATATAGGATATGCCCTGAACCTGTCGCCATCAGACATTGCAGCAGCACCTGGAAAGGGATTTGCAACGATTGTTTTTGTGTCTCCTGACGGCGGCATTCTGACTTCAACTCTGGTAAATGTTGCTCTGCCTCAGGACAAGCACATAATTCAGGTAGGCACATTTTCAGTATCACAGATTGACGGTAATAACTACCAGGTGGTGTTTACCCTGTTAAACAAGTTCAAAGGGCAGATTCAAGCAGACGGAAATATTTCCATTACAATAGTGGACGGTGCCAAGAATGCCATCTATTCTGCAAACTTGCCAGTCAAGCAGGCCAATTTTACTACAGTATCTTTTGGCGGCAGCCAGATACTTGCAGATTCATGGAAGATCCCAGTTTCAGCTGTCAGGTTGAGCACAGGTCAGTGGACCGCCAAGATGGTTTTCATTGCAGACAATAACCAAAGGTTTACGTCTACGACACCGGTACAGCTTCTCACTGGAAATGCGGCAAAGCAGTTCTATGATCAGCAGTTTCTCAAAACTGCCAAAGTGATCAATCAAAGTGCAGAGCAATTCAATATCAGAATTACTGCATTGAGGGCAGGACCTTTCATACATCTTGAACATGATACCTCGGGAAATCCCGTGCAGATCTATAGAATCGACTTTAACGTAACCAATACAGATTATGTTGGACATTCAATTCCAGGCTTTGACCAAGAGAGAATACTTGATCCAGCAACCAACATCTTGTATGTTAACGTTGGCGGAACTTTTCCGTCAGGAGGGTTGGCACCCGGCATGACAGCCCACGGGTATATTCTGTATGCAAGCGTTCCCCAGAATCTTAAAACATTTGAAATTCTGTTCAATTCATTCATTTACCATCAGTATGCTCACTGGAGAATTCCAGTCAGCTTGAATCAATGATAGCCTTAATCTGTTTTGAGATACAAGAAAACAGACATCGATTTGTACAACAATTGTCTATCATCTCGAGTAGCAGGGTTATGGTCAAAGTAACAATGTTAATGAAAAATTATATAGGCATCTACCCCCTCGGTTCAAGTGACCAGCAAGGTTATTGTTGCAGCAATTCCTGCTGCAGGGGTTGCAATAGCCATTATTGTGATCTTTGCATTTTTGCAACCAAATATCAATAACGGTAAACCATTATTGTTTACGCGTTCTCTGAACAATTCTGTCTCTGCAGTGACAAGTTTGAGAGCCAATAACACTAGTCATATTTCTGGGAATCCACAGAATAACAATACCACCCCCGTTGGAACAAATGGAGAGACAAATAACGACAACACAACACAGAATACTAATCCTAACAACGCCAATCCAATCAAGCATATTGTAGTAATAATGCAAGAGAACCATAGCTTTGACAACTATTTTGGCACCTACCCAGGCGCCAATGGAATTCCTGTTGATGCCTGTATGCCATTACATCCAAAGCTTCAGCAACCAGGCTGTGTCAAGCCATATCTTACGACAAACCTTACCCCAAAAGATTTGCCCCACGGTTGGAATGCTGCAGTAGGAGATTATGATAATGGCAAGATGGACGGTTTTATTGCTTTTGAAAACCGCGATAACCACACAATGTCCTATTACGACAATAGCACAATTCCCTATTACTGGTACTTTGCCAAACATTATGTATTGGCTGATGAATTTTTCACATCTGTTTTGGGATGGAGTCTGCCAAATCATTGGTATGCAGTTGCAGGAAAATCTCCTGAAACGGCAGTCAATGGAAACGTCTACTCTACCAAATACCTTCAGGAAGCAAACGATACAGAAACCATAGCTGACGTATTTATGAACACAAGCATATCATGGAAGAATTACGATAGTGCAATTAACGAAACATACAAGCAGGCAGTAAAGGATGGTGATGCATTCAATTACTGGACGCCATTTGATGCCAAAGGCACAACTTATACAGACCAGTATGTATCACATTTTGCAAATAGAGAAGACTTTTTTGGTGATGTCAAGAATGGTACATTGCCACAGGTGGCTTGGGTGATTCCAGGCTTTAACTTAAGCGAACACCCTCCAGCCAGTATCAAAAAAGGCATGATATGGACTACAGACATTGTAGACACCATAATGAACAGCAAATACTGGAACAATACCGCCATCATCATATTCTGGGATGACTATGGTGGCTTTTATGACCATGTTGCTCCAACAAAGATAGACCAG
>Ga0209810_1001288_pt1 | contig 39565 bp, 34 predicted proteins | sample Coa_R1_7_FD_187159 | JGI IMG/M metagenome (GOLD analysis project Ga0209810, IMG submission 187159) | Surface soil microbial communities from Centralia Pennsylvania, which are recovering from an underground coalmine fire - Coalmine... | ecosystem: Environmental > Terrestrial > Soil > Unclassified... | reverse complement strand
GGCACGAGTTATCATAGCATAGCTTGTTCTCACTGTCAAGCATTCATTGCAGATTCTTTCCTGTTGTTGCTAGCCGGGCCGATAAACGACCCGGCAGAAAAGGCACGCCGTCCTCCGGACGGAAAAGCATTAAAACAGGATGGCAGCGTTAAGAGAAAAGATCGAGGGTGGTCTGGAGCTTTTGGGGCAGGCCCTGGGCGGTGGGCTTGGGAATGTAGCGGTCGAAGGCGCCCTCGAATGCCTCTTCCAGGCGCTTGGCGAACTTATAGAGCTTGTCCATGTAGTATTTGGTGTTCTCGTCGCCAGCATAGTCATCGAGCAGGCCGAGAGAGCCGTCGGCTTTCTCGTAGACCATGACGTACTCGCCGATGGCCACGCCGCTGGCGACGGCGGCGGCCCGCCTCTTCTGCTCGCTCTGGAAGGTCTTCTCGGTGACACGCTCCCGCCGGGCCAGATCCTCGATGGGGATGCGCCTGGTGAGTAAATCTTCGATAGTCTGGGCGTAAATCTCGGCGATGCCGTCCAGGTCGTGCTGCAACAGGCAGTCTACCACCTGGGCCAGGAAGCGGCGGCCGTAGCGCTCGTCGGCGCGGGAGCGCAGGGAAGCGCCTTTGAAGATTTTGCGCCCGTCGTAGGTGACCAGCACGTAGTTCTTGGTCTTGACGGAGAGCATTGCGGCGAAGCGGCCGTCGAAGGCCAGCCGAATGCCCTGCGGCAGCGCCTTGCCGATCTCGGCCACGTACTCTCTCTCCGCCGCTTCGCCTTGTACGCGCTCCGGCGGCACGAAGTAGACGCCGTCCGTATCGATCTCGATGATCTGGCTGCCGGAGGCTTCCAGGCGGTTGGCGACATCCTGCACGAGCGCGCGGCCCAGCTCGGTGACCCGCCCGGCGGCCTCATAGTCGTTCCAGTTGAACGGCCCGCCGACGTAGCCGTAGAACGAGTTGATGAGCACCTTGAAAGAAGCCTGCAGGCCGTCCCAGTAGTGGAATTCCGGGCCGCCTGAAGCCGCTTTGCGCTTGGCGTCCAGGCGCCGCTCGGTCAGATCGCGCAGGGCGGGCAGGAAGATGCCCAGCGTGTCCGAGGCGGGCGCGATCCGGTGGGCCAGCATGAGGCTGGGATACAGGCTCTCCACGTCCGCTTTGACCACCCGGTCCAGCACGCCGGAGCGGCGCACTTCGCTGTAGCCGCCCGGATACGGCTGGGGCGGCTGCCCGCGCGGCACGGCCCGCCCGGCGGCAAGATAGGCGCGGAGGAAGATGGCGTTGATCTTCTCGCCGTTGCCGCTGATGACCACCTGCCCGTAGTTGTCGGGCACCATCTGCGTCTGATAGAACTCGACGGGAGCGATCAATTCCGCCAGCTTGCCGGTTTCTTTCACATCTTGCAGGGCGTAGGTGCGGACCCGTTCCGGATCGGACCGGTAGATCGCGCCGATCTCTCCGCGCGGGATCTCGATGCGGTCGGCCTCGGCGAAGCCGAAGACGCGGGCGCACTCCTTGAGGCCATAACTGGACAGCGCGCCTTTGGACCAGTCGAAGCGCTGCACGACCAGATAGGTGTCGAAGATGTGCCGCCCGTGGATGTAAAGGGGCGTGAACGGGCGCGAGACCCCGCCGATGGCATAGTTACGCTCGGTACCCAGGCGCGGCTCGGAGCCGTCGCGACCGAGGGTGAGGCGCACGCCGTGCCGCTCGGCCCGCTTCAGGATATAAGGGAAGTCGAAGGAAAAGAAGTTGTGTCCTTCGAGGATGTCGGGGTCGCGCTCGCGGATCAGGGCGGCGAATCGCTCCAGGATCTCCTTCTCGTCGCCCTCCAGAAGCTCCAGGAGGCCGCGATTGTCTGCGACGGCGATAAGCAGGATGCGGTTGGCTTCCGGCTCCGGCGACAGTCCCTCGGTCTCGATGTCGAACTGAAACCGGACGGTCTCCTCGAAAGTCATACCTTTGAAGAGGGTCTGGCCGGAGCGGATGAGGGCCATTTTGGCGCCGCCGGGGTAGGTGAGATTCTCCCGATGGGCGTCGCGGACGATAAAGCGGGCTTCCTGATAAGCCGCCTGGCCGGAGAACTCGGCGAGCAGACAGTAGCCTTCGCCTTCCAGAGGGATAAATTCCGCGTCGGGCAGATCGAAGCCGGGCTTTTCGGTCAGCAGGATCCAGGGCCGGTAGGGAGCGCGCTCGCGCCGCACGGTCTCCCCCTCCCGCCGGTAGAGCCAGACGCCCTCCGTGCGGTCCGGCTCGACCGCCACGATCCGCTCGGTCGGGTCCCGGCCATAGAGTCCTTCCGCCTGCTTGATGGTGTTTTGGGGTTTCGTTTCCAGCATCGTCGTTTCTGGATTATACCTGCTTTCCCTGCCGGAGGAAAAAGGAGAAACGGCCTGTTGTGGGCGAATAAATTCGCAGCAACCAGAGCGCGAAGTCGCCCTTCGGCGACTGGGACCTTAAACTTTCCCTCTTCCGAGCCAGCAGAAGAGGGAGGGCAGAGGCAAAAGCGTGCAGCGACAGTCCCCTGCGGGGACTTCAGGTATGGGGCAGGGGTCCTCAGAGGCACCAGTTTTAACTGCCTGCAACTGGAGGCAGGGAGCAATGCAGACGCGTCGAAACAAGTATCGAGTTGTAGGCACATGCTTGCTCATCGGGATAGCGGGCGCGCTTGTCTGGCGCTTCCTGCCGCGCGAGCGGCTGCTGCTGAAGCGGGCAACGCGGATCACGCCGGTGAGCAGCCCGAACTTTTTTGCTATTTCTTCCAGTATCCCCTGGGTGGCCAAGCAGACAGGCCGAAAACTGGTCGTCTACGATCCTTATTTCTGGCTGTCGGATCAGAAAGTCGTGTTCTTGCATGCGGTGAGACTCTCCAACGGGGAAGCCATCAGCCTGGACACGCGGACGGGCGTAAAGACCCTCCTGCCGGTCAGCGATGAGATGGAAAGCTGGCTTGACTCTCTCTCTATTGCGATCGGCGGGGAGCACCGATTGAACACCCAGGTCGGCGGCGACTATGCCGTCTCCCCAGACGCCAGGTGGCTGCTTTGCAGCGCCCAGGGTCTGCGGTCGAGAGTCAAGGGGCAGACAGGCTATATGGCCCTGGCAATGGATGGTACTCGACGCCTGAACTGGCCTCAAGCGGGCATTCCGAGCATTCCAGACAGTTTTCCTGTCTGGCTGCCGGACCATCGGCATTGGGTATCCGCTGAACGCAAACCAGAGGGGGATTTTCTACTGCTCCAGAGCCTGAATGCGCCCGGCAAAACGCTGAGAATCGCCTTGCCCGGGCATCTCGATGGACCGGCACTCGGTGTCACGAAGGCGGGTGCGATCCTGATCGGCTCTGACGCAAGCAGCAGAAAGGGGACGATAGATATGGTGGAGATCATGCTTCCTCCAACGTCTGTCTCAGCGGGACAGGTCTTGACGGCACAAAAACGCCCCTTGTCCGTTGCAGCGCCCCCACTCGATAACATGCACATAACTGAAGACCCGAATCCGATCGTTTCTCCGCAAGGCGACCGGCTGGCCTGGCTCGTGACCGGCGAATACATCCCATCGCGCCTTCCCTGGCTGCAGCGTCTCTTCGGATTCTTCGGGGTGCATCGGCAGATGATGGTCGGCCTCTGGGTCAGCGGCGTGGACGGCGGTGATATGCAGGAGATTGGCCATCTGTTCTTCAAACAGAACGAGGAAATCCCGCAGCATCTTCGATGGACCCCCGACGGCAAACGGCTAAGTTTTCTCTACAGGAGCATTCTGTATACCATTCCTGCAGACTAAAAAGAAACGACCGGCTGTGCTTGCTTCTGAAAGGAAGCGGTTCGGATGAAAACCAACAAACCACGTTGGAGAAACGTATTCGTGGCACTGCTGCTGATGATAGCGGGCGCGCTTGTTTGGCGATTCCTGCCGCGCGAGCGGCTGCTGCTGAAGCGGGCGACCCGCGTTACCTCGGACCGGCCCTACTATGTCGGAAAGCCGCCGATCTATGCCTCCTACGACCCCTATTTCTGGAAGTCGCCTCACGAGGCGCTGCTGTTTCATCTGACGATGAGCGTACCGCCAAATTGCAGCGTCGAGCTTTACGATACGGCGACAGGCAGGCGGCGCGCAATGCCCTCTTTCAGCCGCATCTTCCAGCAGAGCGCCGTGTCGAACATGGCGATCGTGCAGATATTTTTTGGACGTGGGGCCGCTTCCAATGCCCGCAGGATCCTTGGAATTACATTGCGGAATGCTTGCTCCATTTCGCCGGATGGGGCCTGGATGCTCTACCGCAACTGGGCAGGCGGAGCGAACAATCCGTTCCGGACCCTGACTCTCTCGCTGAATGGCTCGCGGCGTATCGTCTGGCCGGCGTGGTCGGAGACCCGCTTTGATATGATCCGCCAGCCATTCTGGCTGCCGGATAGCCGGCATTGGGCCGAGATCGTATATGACCACACATCCCATACGTTCCTGGCGGCCGTGTACGGCCTGGATGGGAAACACTATACTGGCGTAATTGCGCGAGGCCGGTGGCTATGGAGCGGGGAGGTCCACGGCATCACTCAGTCCGGCAGCGTGCTTATCCGGAAATTCAACACCCCCGCGCTTCCGAAGCGGCTTGTACAGATTATGGAATGGGACCTCCAGGGTATCCTGGCGCATCGGGCAAATGGATCGGCACACGCGCGAACGATCTCCATACGCATGCCGGCCAATACTGAGGAGGTTAGCGGACCAGACCCCCGGATTTCGCCGCAGGGAGACCGGCTTGCGTGGGTTCTTACTCTCGAAAACGCGCATCCCGAGCCTGCTTGGCTCCAGCGACTGTGGGCCTTGTTCGGCCAGCGCCAACGGAAAACATTCGGCCTGTGGGTGAGCCACCTGGACGGCAGCCAACTGCGGGAGATCGGCCACATAAACTATCAGCCTGACGACGAAGTGCCTCAGGATATTCGCTGGACGCCTGATGGCAAGCGGTTAAGCTTCTTATATAAAGGCGCGCTCTACACAGTTCCAGTAGACGAGGGAAGATGAATTTTCGAGTCCTCTTCGGGGTGGTTCGGGCGGCTAAAGCCGCAGCAACAAAGGCACAAAGTCCGCCTGCGCGGACTACCGCTGCTAGGTTTTTATCTTACCTGGCAGCCTCTACTACTGCAGGGAAGAGGAATAAGCCTATCGGTACCAGTCGCCAAAGGGCGACTTTGGGCAAGGGGTAGGGGCCCCAGGGAGGTTCGAGTAGGGGCACCAGGGGCTGCGACTGATGACTTTTGAGATTCTAAACCGCTCGTTTTCCGGCTTAGTCCGCCCGTGAGGGCGGTTGGCGGCAAAGCCGCCTTAAAGACGGGTCGTTCACGGCCCGGCACAAGGCAACTATCGGATTAGATCTCCAAAAGTCATTAGTCGCCCCAATGAGATAGAATAGGCGGTGACATGACCGAGTTTAGCCATTTAGATGCAGAAGGCAAGGCGCGGATGGTGGACGTTTCCGAGAAGGCGGAGACGGCGCGGCGGGCGGTTGCGCGTGGGAGGGTCTTGCTGGCCCCGGATACGGTGCGCCTGCTGCGCGAGCAAGGAGTCCCTAAGGGAGACGCGCTGGGCGTGGCGCGCATCGCGGGCATTCTGGCCGCCAAGCGCACCAGCGACCTGATTCCGCTCTGCCACCCCCTGCCTATCAGCCATGTTGCCGTCGATCTGAAGGTGGTGGAGGAAGGAGTCGAGATTGAGGCAGAGGTCGCCGTGACCGGCAAGACCGGCGTAGAGATGGAGGCGCTGACCGCCGTGGCGGTCGCCGCCCTGACCATCTACGACATGGTCAAGGCGGTGGACCGTGCCGCCGTCCTCACCGACATTCGCCTGGTGCATAAGTCCGGTGGAAAGACGGAGGGGGTGAACAGGCCCCCACCCCCGACCCCTCCCCCAATTCTAGGGGAGGGGGGACTTGGTTGAAAACGAATACGCTCTTCCGTAATCGGGTCTGGCCTGCAGGCAGAAGCACAAGAGAGCAACACCGTTCCCCCTCTGCTTACGAAGGAGAGGGGTCAGGTGTGGGGCCGTTACCCCACACCAATGGCGATTGGAGGGGGTGAGGTCTATTTGCCCATGGCGCGGAGGGCTTGCAGGCAGCGGTCTACGCACTCCAGGGGCGGGTAAGCGTAGCTCTCCTGCTCGACGATGTACCACTCCGTGCCGCCGACGTTCTCGCAGAGATCGAAGATCGTCTTCCAATCGACCTCGCCCTCGCCGATAAGCGCCTTGTCGTTGGTGGAAGAGTACTCCTTGAGATGGACGGTGGTCGCCCGGCCGGGATAGCGGCGCAGGAAGGGTGGGGCTTCGGCGCCGGCGTGCATCGCGTTGCCCGTGTCGAACTGCATCACGACTTCCGGGCGGGTATTGCCAAAGAAGATATCCCAGGGCAGCTCGCCGCCGGCCATGGGATGGAACTCGAACGTGTGATTGTGATAGCCGGTGCGCATGCCGTGCGGCTGCACTTGATCGGAAATGTCGTTCATCCGCTGCGCCGTCGCCAGCAAGGCCTCCTTCGTGTCGCGCAGCTCCTCGCCCAGCCACGGCACGATCAGGAAGCGATTGCCTATCGTCTGGTTGAATTCGATAGTGGCGGGCAGCTTGTCGCCGAGCAGTGTATCGAGACCGGTATGCGTGCCGCAGCATTTCAGACCGTTGTCGTCGAGCATGCGGCGAATATCCTCGGCGCTGTGGCCGTAGTAGCCGGCGAACTCCACGCCCTCGTAGCCCATTTTGGAGACCGCCGCCAGAACGCCCGGCAGGTCGCGCTTGGCGTCCTCCCGCACGGAATAGAGTTGCAAACCGATGGGTATCTTTGCCATTCTTGTCCTCTCTTAATGTGGGCGTTGGGCGTCAGGCGCCGGGCGTTGGGAAAAGCGCATTGCCAGCGCCTGACGCCTAATTGGATTGGCGCATCTTCTGCGCGTTCTCGCGTGTGCGCTTTTTGTAGCCTTCGACGCCGAACTGCTGGTAGGTCAGGTCGCTTTCCGGGTCCGGCTTGCCGTTCACGTCGATGTGCAGCAGCTGCAGGCGTCCCTTGATCGCCACCGCGTCCATGAGCGTGCGCATCAGCAGGAACAGGTGGTAGCCATCCCGCTTTGCCAGGCGCAGCGCGGCGCAGGCCAGGCCGTTGGCGGTGTAGTCGTCGAACGTGCCCTGCCAGGAAGCGGTCTGCACCTGGGTCATCTTTAAGCCCTCGAAGGCCGACAGGTCGCCGCCGATTCCGGTGCCGGTCGGAATGGTCAGGTCCGGTCCCAAATCCTGCCACTGCAGGAAGAGGACGACCTTCTCCCGCGGGCCGCGCAGGATGCCATTTAAGAGCGAGTGGTTGCCGGTCGGGCCGCGCGTGCCGATGATATTGAGACCGTGCCCGCGCTCCTGGATGCTCTCCGTATAGAGCTGGCCCATCCATTCGGCGATCTTGGCATCGTCGGCGTAGTTGCAGAAGACCAGCGAGGTCTTGCGGTCGAACTGCTCGGCGAAATGCAGCCAGCGCGCCAGGCGATAGGCTGCGTTGTCGGGATCGTCCGGCGGCAGCAGGAACCGGCGATGGCCCTCCGCATAACCCGCCAGGGCATTTTTGAGCCGCTGATCCGGCGACTCCACGTTGGCGTTGGCGGTGACCGCAAAGGGAAGCAGGCCGACCGGCGAGATGAAGCTGAAGCGTCCGCCCACGCCCTCCGGTACGGGCAGCAGGCCGAAGAATGGGGTCTGCTTGTTCATCTGCCAGAGGACGCTGCTCTCCTCATAGCCGGTCGTGGCGACCATGTTCTGCGCCCAGTCCCGCCCGCCCGCCTTCTGCAGATACTCCCGCAAGATCATCGCTGCTGCGATGGTCTCGCCCGTCTTGCCGGACTTGCTGACGACATCGACGCACGTTCTGGCGAGCAGGTTGCGCTTTTGCAGCAGGTCCAGCAGCGCGACCAGCCGTTTCGGATCGAAGGTGTCCCCGGTGAAGTAAATCTCCAATCCTCCGCCGCGCTCTTCGGGCATACGCTGGTTATGGTAGGGATCGTCCAGGGAATCGTGGAGCGTGCGCCCGCCCAAATCCGAGCCGCCGATGCCCACCAGCACGAACACGGAGAACTTCTCGCGAATGCGATTCGCCAGCGCGAGTGTATCGGCGATGTCCTTCTCCTGCAGATGGCTGACGGTCCAGGCGCGCAGGTGCTTCTTGAGCGTCTCCAGCCCGGCCTGCTGCTCGGCGGTAAAGTCGGCGTGGATGGCTTTGAGGCTGGCATCCAGGTCGGCCCGGAAGGCCAGGGCGACCTCGTCGGTGACCTGATACTCGCCGTGCCCTTCGCTATAGACCAGGGGATCATCCGCTGTCGGCATGAACATGCTTCCTTTCCGCAAAGAGACGGGCTTGCAACCGGGCAAGCGTCTCTCTATTGTATCGTCTCGTTTCCGGGCAGACTCTTCAGCCACCGGATGGCCTGGGGTATCCCCTGCTGAATCATGGAATCGTAGTGGCCGCCGGAGGGAACGCGTACGAAGGTTACCTGATGATTGAACTGCTCCAGCACCTGATAGAAGTTGTAGACGTCTACGGTCGGCACGTTCGAGTCGTCGTCCGCATGGAACAGGAAGACCGGACAGTGCAAAGTTTGCACGTTCTCATCGGGCGAATACCGCTCGACAAAACTGCTGAAGCCGGGAATAGCACGGTCGTACGTAGCGAGGACGCGCGTTCCGAGCCGGTTGGGAATGCTGCAGGCGGGCGCATAGGCAATACAGGCCTGGATGCGCGGCTCGTGCTCCGCCACCTGCAGCGACAGCGTCGCGGCCGAGCTATGTCCCGCCGTATAGATCCGGTTCGGATCGATGCCGGGCACTCTGGCGACCGCATAGTCGAGCGCCCTCTTCGCATTGGCAATCCCGGCCTCGGCATCGCGAAAAGCGCGCGCGCCTGCAAGGATCTGCTGTTCGTTGCGATCGTCTTCCACGTTCCCATCGATCTCGTAGGCGACCACAGCGAATCCCGCCCGCACGTACGGCAGATGCTCCGGCCGATCGCCCTCCGCCAGATTCATCCCATAGGTGAGTGGGGTTCCTGCCGGCGCGATCAGGATACAGGGCAGCCTGGGCTGCGACGGATGTTCCGGCAAGTAGATCCAGAGCTTGCCGGGGCTGCCGTCTATGTGCGGCACGGCAACCTCGTAAAAGAGCACGCCCGGCTCAAGCTTGCGCGCCTGTCCGAGACCCGGCAGGGTCTTCACGTCCAGTCGATTGGGAGCGCGTTTTCCACACCCACCGAGGACACCGAGCAGGCAGGCGAAGCCTAGCAGAAGCGATCTTTGCGAGAATCTGCTTCCTTTCCGGACGATAGTTCCGCGCATCGGCGCCTCTTTCCTTGTCGAACCTGGGACCAGGGCAATCTACAGGCGAAATTCGTTTTTCAAAGCGCCCTGGCCGATGGCTTGCAGGAGAGCGACGCAGCGCTCGGTCCCCAGCAGGCTCATGCGCACGCGCGGCAGGTGGACGCCATCGCTGGGCAGGGCGATGGAGAGCGTGGGCGCCAGGGGCGTAAACAGGATCGTCTGGCTGCCGCTGCGCGCGGCGGACAGATGCAGTGCCACTCCCTGCGCTTGCAGCCGCTCGGCCACGCGGATGCCGAACGACGGATCGATGAAGTTACGGCCCTCAAAGATACGGATCGCAGGCAGATCCAGTTGCCCCTCGCTCAGGTTCTCGATCCAGGGCACGTCGGCGTTGGCGATGGTCTGTAGGTTCGGCGCGCGGCGCTCCAGGAAAATGACCGCCTTGCGCGCCACATCCATCGCGCACTCCTCCGCCATCACGAACAGCGCCCCGACTTCGGGCGTATCCAGGGCGCGCACGGCCTCGGCGACGGCATAGGCGGTCACGCGGGGATCGAGCGCTTTGCCCTCGATCGTATCGTCCTTAAAGGTCGTCTCTTCGTCGAACGTAAAGACGGTGCGATAGGGCCGGATGGCGTCGCCGTGGAGGACCAATCGCTCCTCCGTTTCAAAGAGAACCACCTCTCCATGCGCGCGAAATGTCTCCCCGGCATCCTCGGCCAGGTAGTCGAAGCCCTGCAGGGTCGCGTCCGCGAAGATCCCCGGCCGGTTCCCCCAGCAGCGCGCGTTAAAGCCGCCGCCTTCCCACTCCGGTCGCGGCCCATAGACGCAGCCGCCGATCTCGTCCACGTGCGCCACGAAGACCGCGCGCAGCGCCTCCGGTGTCACCCCGGCTTTCTGGAACAGGCAGAACCCGTCCGGGACCAGCGTGCGCGTATAGTCTTTCCCGAACCGCCGGGCCAGCAGGTTCAGGACCGGCCCGCATGCCGTTCCCACCGAGGGAACTTCCGTCAACGCCTTGAGGAATTCGCTATCTACCATCCTGCAGCCTCCGAAATAGTTGCTAGTAAAACCTCACCCCCTACCCCTCTCCTTCGTAAGGAGAGGGGAGAGACAGGGTTTTAACTAGCGTCTAGAAACTAGCAACTTCCAGGCAAAATCGGGATTGAGCACGTCGCCGGGAGGACGGAGATCGCCCAGGACGGCGAACAGCCGCGCGGCCAGATCGGGCAGCTTATCGAGCCGGTGAGTCAGCCGGTTGTAGAGCGCCGGCTTGCGGACGATAGCCTGCACGATGTCGCACAGCAGGTAGCGGCGGGCCAACTCGCGTCTGGCCCGGTCGTAGGCTATGAGGCGGGCGCGGGAGGTGTCGCCAGCACGAAGCGCCTCGGCGGCGGCTTCCGCGGCAAGCTGCGCGCCCTGCAGGGCGAAGTAGATTCCCTCGCCGGTAAACGGGTCGATAAAGGTGGCCGCATCGCCGACCAGCAGCGCGCCATCGGCGACGGCAGGGCGGCAGACGTGACCGAAGCAGCCCACGGTACGAATTTCCGGTTCGCGCTCTGCACCGGCCAGGCGCGCGGCCAGGTCGGGAAAGTGAGTCTGCAGGATCTCTTCCAGAAAGTCGCCCGCGCGGCCCGCCATCCGGGAGGCGGCGGAGGTCGGGACGACCAGCGTGAGATTGGCGCTCTCCGATTCCGGGCCGGGAAAGCCGAGACCGCAGACCGTCCGTCCGCGTGCGCGCATCTCGATGGAATCTCCGGAGATACCGCGCCAGTGGGAGACGATCCCGATGCGCTGCAGGCGCGGCCGCGCCCGAACCAAACACAACTGGCGGGCGACCAGCGAATGCGTGCCGTCTGCGCCGATCACCAGGTGCGCCCAAATCTCTTCCGGCCCGTTCCCTTCCGTCTGGCCCATCACGCCCGCGACACGTCCCCACACGTCCCGAAGCAGTGCCCGCACGGCGAAGCCTTCCCGCACCGTTACGCCCGCCTGCCGGGCCTGCTCCAGCAGGATTCGGTCCAGGACTGTCCGGCGGATGGCGTATCCGGCAGCATCAGAGGTATGTTCTGCCTGCGTGCCGTCCGGGGCGATCAGCGCCAGCCGGGCGACCGGGCGCGCTCCAGCCGCCAGGACCGCTTCCCATGCGCCCTGATCGGCCAGCAGCCGGCAGGCCGCCGGAGTCAGGAACTCGCCGCACGCCTTGTCGCGCGGGAAGCGGGCGCGATCCAGCAAGGCCACCTCCCGGCCCGCTTTCGCCAGCCGCATTGCCACGGATGCTCCGGCCGGCCCGCCACCCACGACGATCACATCTTTATGCGCCTCAGCCGCCATCCTTTTAGATACGAACGACAGCCTGCAGACGCGTCAACCTTTTTCAGGGAAAGCCGGAAGGCAGGAAGACCGGTTCGGATTATAGAAAAGAGGGGCGGCGCACGCGCTTTTACATCGATGATTCTACAGGAGGAGATAAATGCCGACCGAGGTGATTGTCCACGCACCGGGCTATCAGAAATCGGCGCCCTACGAGGAAATCGCCCACTACCTGCAGCCACTGCCGGATGCCCATATCGTGGGCAACGAGTTCGTTTTTGGAGACGAAGAGGCGCGCATTCAGATGAGCGCGATCCCCGGCCATGCCCAGGACGGCAGCGGGGCATCGCGCCGGCCCGGCCCGGATAGCACGGGACAATGTAACTACGTCCTCCTGACGGTCCCGGAAGAGTATCTGGCTACCACGCGCGAGCCGCTGGCGGAATTCAGCTTCAATCTGGCGCGACAGCTCGGCTGGGAGGTCTATAACGGCGCGAGCGAGCAGCCGGCCAAGAGCGAGACGGAGCTGCTGCAGCGCCTGAGTGGGAAGCCGCTCGCGGCGCGGAGTCTGGGTAGCTGTACGGGTGTCCTGGCGCTGCTCCTGCCGTTCGCGCTCCTGCTTTTCCTCCTCCTTCGGTAGGCCCTTTTGCTCTTGTCGCGGGCCGCCGAACAGGACTTGAACCGATTCGCTTTTGCCGCAAACTGCCGTCCACGCGCGTACAAAAGGGGTAGTGTGCGTCTCCAAGCCACGTTGCGAGGAGGGGGATGGTAGCGCGTGAAGTAGAGATATTGATGGGGCTGCTGGTCGCCGTGGCGGCGTTGGTGACCCTGTCGCGCAGGACCTGGATTCCCTATCCGGTCTGGTTGGTGCTCGGAGGGTTGGCGCTGGCGTTTATACCCGGCGTGCCCGCCATCGCCATGCGGCCCGAGATCGTCTTCCTCGTCTTCCTGCCGCCGCTGCTCTTCCGCGAATCGATCAATGCGCCCCTGAGCGACTTTAAGACCAACGCCCGGTCGATCTTTTCGCTGGCCGTCGGGTTGGTGCTCGCTACCACCGTCGTGGTCGCGTGGGTGGCTCACCGCCTGATCCCCGGCATGACCTGGCCCGCCGCCTTCGTGCTCGGCGCCGTCCTGGCGCCCACGGACGAGGTCGCGGTCACGGAGGTGGCGGAACGGCTCTCCGTACCGCGCCGCGCGATGGCCGTGCTCGAAGGCGAGAGCCTGATCAACGACGCCATCTCCCTGGTCGCCTACCGCATGGCGATCACGGCAGCCGTGACCAACGCCTTTTCGCTGGGCCGCGGCGCGCTTCAGTTCCTGGCGGTCAGTCTCGGCGGCGTCGCGATCGGCCTGGGCGTCGGCTGGCTCGTGGCGCTGCTGCGCCGCCGGCTGCACGATCCGCCGGTCGAGAACACGATCTCGCTGCTGACTCCCTTTGCCGCCTACGTGCCCGCCGACGCGATCGGCGTCTCCGGGGTTTTGTCCGTCGTGACCATCGGCCTGTATCTGGGGCGGCTGAGTCCGCGCTTGATCTCCTCGCGCGTCCGCCTGCAGGTGCAGGTGATGTGGGAGATGATCGCCTTCCTGCTCAACGGCCTGCTCTTTATCCTCACCGGACTGCAGATCCGGCTGATCCTGCACGCCAAGCAGATGGGGCCGCTGGGACCGGTCCTGGGCTACACGGCCGTCCTTATCCTGACGCTGATCGCCATTCGTTTTGTTTGGCTCTTTGTGACCGCCTACCTGACGCGCGCGCTGATTCCCGGCCTGCGCCGGCGCGACCCGTACCCGCCCTGGCAGCAGCTCTTCCTGGTGAGCTGGACCGGCATCCGGGGCGGGCTGTCGCTGGTCGCGGCGCTGGCCATTCCCTTTACGATCGCCGGCGGCGTTCCCTTTCCCAACCGCAGCCTCATCATCGGCATCTCCTTCTTCGTCATCCTGGCGACCCTGCTGCTGCAGGGCCTGACGCTGCCCTGGCTGATCCGCCTCCTCCGCCTGGATCAGGATGGCAGCCACGAGCGCGAAGAGGATGAGGAGACGCGCGCCCGGCTGGTCGCCGCCCGCGCGGCCCTGAACCGGCTGGAGGCACTGCGCGCCCGGCATGGCGGACGCCGAAGCAAGCGCGCCCCGGGAGTCGCCCTCGACGACCTGCCTCCCGATCAGATGAAGGCGGCGATGCTCGACGATCTGCGCGATCGCTACGTCGAGCGGCTGCACCGGTACACCGCCCGCGTCAAAGGCGATGACGACGACTTCCACGAGGACCGCGACGAGTCGTACCGGAAGTTGCGCCGGGACCTGCTCCACGCCGAGCGCGACGCCGTTTTGAAGCTGCGCGACGAGGGCCGCATCAGCGACGACACGCTTCGCCGCATCCAGCGCGACTTGGATCTCGACGAATTGCGCCTGACCGAACCGGAGCAGGCTTAGGCCCCCACCCCCGACCCCTCCCCAAATTTAGGAGAGGGGAGATTCTATTCATAGCTCTTTCCCTTTGCTTTTCTCTCCTTTTCTCTCCTCGGTTGTGGGCGGGTAAGCAGGAAACCGGGCGTTAGCCGCGAATCTAGAAGCATCATCCTTGCGGAAAGGAGAGAAGTCATGCGCTGTCGTTTCTCAGGATTGCTGACATTGCTGTTCCTTCTAACCGTGTGCGCGTGGTGCCGTGCCGATCAGGACGCCGCTGTTGTCAACCTCGGCAAGGAGGCCACCGCGCTGGCCGAGGTCGCCGACGGGAAGGTGTCGGGTACGGCGTTCTGCATTCAAGCATCCGGGCTGTTCGTCACCAACTGCCATGTCGTGGAAGAGGCGACGGACGGGAAGCTTTCCCTCGTCTTGAGGCCGGGCGAGAAGAACCAGAAGGTCGTGGCGGCGCGGGTGCTGCGCAAGGACAAGGATATGGATCTGGCCCTGCTGGTGGCTGACGCGGCGTCTGTTCGGCCTCTGGAACTGGATGACAGCGACCAGCTTGTCGAGACCCTGCCGGTTATGGCGTTCGGATATCCCTTTGGACGCGAACTGGCGCTGGGCGATAACGAATATCCGTCCGTCACGGTGAGCATGGGGCATGTGACGGCTCTGCGTAAGCATGAAGGAGAACTGGAGGAGATCCAACTGGATGCCGTCCTCAACCACGGCAACTCCGGTGGGCCGGTGCTGAATGCCAAAGGCCAGGTCATCGGTATCGTCGTGGCCGGCATTGAGAACTCCGGCATCAACTTTGCGATTCCCGTCAACTATCTGCGTAGCCTGCTGGCCCGCGTGGATGTCGTGCTGACGCCTGTCTCTGTCTCCTGGGAACGGCGGAGCGCCGAGACCGATTTTACGATTCAAGTGGTCTCCATGAATAAGGTAAGTCCGAATTGGGAAGCAACGCTTTCCCTGAGCGCCGGGAACGGAGATCACCGGGTCTATACCGCCAAGAGCCAGGATGGAAGAACCTTTCATCTGCGCGCGCCTCTCGTGCCGGAACACATGGACAATACCCTGCAGATCTACCTGCGGGAGCCTGGAAACGCGATGGTTTGCCGTGTGAAAGATCGCAGCCTTGCCCTCGAGGGCAAGCCCTTGCGCCTCAGCCAGATCCGGCATATCCAGGGCGGGGCGTCCGCGACGGTGACCCTTACCAATGGAAGCAAGCTCACGGGCCACATCACCGGTCTGGAGACGGTAGAGACGCATATCGCGGGTGTTGCCGTGACCCTGGACCTGGGACGCGCGACCGATGTCGAGATCAAAGACGCTTCTCCGGCGAGCGACTCCATGCACTATCGCATTATCCTGCGGGAGGGGAATCAGGTCATCACCGACCAGCCCGGAACGATCGCCATAGAAGGCGCTTCGACCGCTTCCGGCGCCAGCGTCCCCGTCATCGCCGGACCGGAGCCTTCGCAGCCTGCTCCGAAGCAGGCGCCGCCGGAACACCTCCCCGTGATTGCCGGTCCGCAACCCGCGCAGAAACCGGAGCCTGCCGTCAAGCCGCTGCCGCCCATCAAGATCCCGAACGGAACATTCGATCCGCACGCCTACACGATCCGCATCGTGAATCTGGAGACCAATGACATGGTCTACGACCTGGTCTCCCGCAAAATCTACGCCACCGTCGCAGGACACGTGCCGGAGCGAGGAAACTCGCTGACGATCATCGATCCGTTCACAGCCACCATTCGCGAATCGCTTTTTATCGGGTCTGAGCCGGACCGGATGGCGATCTCCAGTGACGGGCAATACATCTACATCGTCCTGGATGGCGCCAATGCCATCAAGCGGTTCCACATACCCACGCGGACGGTCGACCTGCAGTTCGCTCTAGGGGCTTTCGGCATCGACGATATGAAAGTGCCACCGGGCCATCCCCATATTTTGGTGATAGCAAAGACCCGGCCCGGCTTGAGCCCGCGCCACGGTGGAAACGCTCTGATTGTCGATGGCAAGGAGAGGCCGGGCTGACCAGAATGGAGCTACAATCTGTTCGCCTTCACGGAGGATGGATCCCGCCTGTGGGGCATCTATAACGAGCTTGGCGGCTCCGGTTTTGGTTGGCGCCACATCTCGGAAGATGGATGGGGAGAGCCAGGCGGCGGATTTGATTTCTCCCCTGAGAACGCGGACGAAATCGAATACGATGCCGGCTATTTCTACACTTCCAATGGACACATATACGACACGCGTACCATGACCCTGGTGGGCACCTTCTCCGGGGGCGGCGGCAACGTCTGCCCGGAGACGCGGCGCGGCCGCGTTCTGTTCCTGCAGGCAGAAAGGCCGGGCCTATGGCGGATGCGCGCCTGCGACATCAACCGGATGACCATGATCGGAGACATGCTGCTCCCTGGCGTGAATGGCAATATCACCCGGTTCGTCAGCTTCGGGCGAGACTGCTATACGTTTCGTACCACAGAGCATCAGATCGTTCTGATAACACCTGCTTCCGGCGCTGCCGGGAAGATGGCAGGCCATTAGATCATACGAAGGCGAAAAGTTCGATCGTAATGCTGTCTATGAAGACCGGATACAACGGTAGGAGAAGCGAGTGGCGAAGACATTTCGGCTGTATCGGCTGGGGGTGGCGTGCATGTCGCACGACCACGTGTGGGGCGAGCTGAATCGTTGGGAGCGGCTGGGCAACGTCGCGATCGTCGCCGGGGGGGACGACGAGCCGGAGCTACTGGAGAAGCTTCAGCGCGAGCACGGCGTTTCGCGCCTCTATAACTCCTGGCAGGAGATGATCGAGAAGGAAGACCTCGATCTGGTCCAGGTGGCGGGAGGCAATAGCGAGAGCGCGGACATCGTGGAGGCGGCGGCGGCGCGCGGGCTGCACGCGGTCATCGAGAAGCCGATGGCGGCCACGCTGGCGCAGGCGGAGCGGATGCTGGCGGCGGCGCAGAAAGCCGGCACGCTGCTGCTCATCAACTGGCCTACCGCCTGGTCGGCAGGCTGGCAGGATCTGGAGCGGCGCGTGCTGGCCGGCGAGATCGGCCAGGTCCACTACACGCGCTACCGCAGCGCGCACAACGGCCCCATCGCCATCGGCTGCCACCCCAGCTTCGTGCGTGACCTGACCGATCCGCAGATCAACGGCGCCGGCGCTCTGATGGACTACTGCTGCTACGGCGCGAACCTGGCGGCCCGGCTGCTGGGGCTGCCGCAGACGGTCACGGGCCTGCGCGGCTATTTCGGGACCGAGCCTGCCTATGCCGCCTCGGACGACAACGCCGTTATTATCGGCAAATACCCGCACGCTTTCGGCGTCTGTGAAGCCAGTTGGACGCAGCCGGTCGATTACGCCGGCACGAACCCGGTGGTCTACGGCAGCGAGGGCTCGATCGGCCTCTACCACGGCAAGGTCCTCATCCAGCGGCCCGGCAAGCCGGAGGAGGCGCTGACCCCGCCGGAGACACGCCCGCCTACTCGCAGCGCGCCCGAATACCTGCTCTATTGCCTGGAGGCCGGGCGTCCGATCGAGGGATTCTGCTCTCCGCAGGTCAGCCGGGACGCCCAGGAGATTCTGGAGGCCGGCCTGCGCGCCGCCGACTCCGGGCGCACGCAGACGCTCCCGCTTTCCTGATCGGCGCTAAAATCGCAAGATCGAATAAATATTTAGCGGCTTCTTCCGCTAAACTACAGATGGTGAGAAGGATGCAATTGTCCAGAGGGGGATCCAGACTCTGCATCCTTGCGATCGTGTCGCGATAGCGTAATGACACGATATGCTATCGTGACACGATCGCATCTCCATTGGCAATTAAAGTAAGGGAGTCAGAACGCAGAATGACAGCGATTATCACCGGCAGCGCATTTCCCGATCCGGACGCTCTCGACTGGAAGGCGCCCTGCTCGACGCATGGGTGGCCGAACCTGGCTTTTCGCTCCCGCGCGAGCCGCGTCTATTTTCCGGAACACGAGGGCGTTTTGTCCATCAAGTGCGCCTTCCACGGGCAGGAGATTTACGAGGTCCTGGGCCGGCCGATGACCGTGGAGGACACCTGCTACCTGATCCTCAACGAAGGCCAGCGTTACGCCAGCTATATCGACGCCGATACACCCGTGGAGTCGGTCTGCGTCTTCTTCCATCCGCAGTTCGCCCGGTCGCTGCTGCGCAGCCTCACCAGCGCGCCGGAACGGCTGCTGGACGATCCGGTAGGCGGCGATGGAGCGGCCCCCTTCTTCGTGGAGCGGCTCTACCCGCACGACCAGATCATCAGTCCGGTGCTGCTGCGCATCCGCGAAGCTCTGCGTACCGGGTCGGCGAGCCGGGAGTGGCTGGAGGAGCAGTTCCACGTTCTCCTGGAACGGATGCTGGCCGTGCGCAGCCACGTCTTTACGGAGGCCGAGCGGCTCGCCTCTGTCCGGGCCTCGACGCGGCTGGAGCTCTACCAGCGCCTCTACTGGGCCAAGGAGTACATCGACGCCAATGCGGGCCAGTCGCTGAATCTGGCTCAGATCGCGGAGATCGCCTGCCTTTCGCCGCATCATTTTCTGCGCCTGTTCAAGCAGCTCTTTTCCGTGACGCCCCACCAGTATCTGACCCTGCGCCGGCTGGAGATGGCCCAACACTTGCTGCGCAAGACCGAGCTGCCGGTAACGGACATCTGCCTGGAAGTCGGCTTTGTCAGCCTGGGGACCTTCAGTTGTCTGTTCCGGCGTCGGCACGGCGTCTCGCCCCTGCAGTACCGCCGGGTTCACAGCCCTCCTCGCTTCGCCGTCGGGTGCGCTCTTCCCCAACAGCGGCAATAGCCGGGAAACCGAAAACAGCCCGCCATTCTGCCAGCCTGGCCGCATCGTGTCAGGTCATGGCATGCTGGTGGCTGTATCGCCTCTGTGGAGGGAAATGGCTGTCTGGAAAACGAGGGGCCAAAAAATAATGTTAATAATTACAGCTTAAAGCCTCTTGACCGGCTGTAAGGGCATATGATATACTATGGAGGTTGTCGATCCGCACAGGACTGCGCGGCACCTATTACGACGAAGTGCGTGAGGGTATCAACATGGAAACCAATCAGGCGGAGTGGAGGAGCGCGGAGAATTCGGTGGCAGAGGGGCCATCCCAGGATTTCATCCGCGCCGTGGCGGAACTGCTGGAAACCGATCCAGACGACATTCTCGCGGAGCTGGGTTACGCGCATACGGAAGAAGCCAGCGTGGCGACCAGCGAACTCTAGGGAATGAGGAAAACCGCGGGCCCCTCGCGCCGTGGAGTTTCCTCCGTAAAGCTTTTCACACCCTCTTCGGGTACCCCTGCAATCAGCCAGCGGCGAAGATCTAGCGGTCTTCGCCGCTGGCTTGTGTCTGCTTTATTCGGGCGCCGGGGGCGCGACGATCTCGGCCACGATCGGTTCTAGCTCCGGAGCGCGGAAGGGCAGGCGGGGAGGCGGAGCCGCGACGGGCGGCAGAAGAACGCGCGCCCGGCCTGCGGCCGTCAGCCGGCCCGGCTCGCAGCGCAGCTCGTCCACCCAGACCGCGATCGGCAACTGCGTCAGGTCCAGCGACCGGTTCAGTTGTTCCTCCAGAATATCCACGATCGCTTTGGGCAAGCCGACCCCAAGCGTCACGCCTTGCCAGTCCAGAAAGATACGCGTCCCATTCTCGATGCGCGGCACGCCTTCGATTGTGAAGGGGATACTGATGACTTTGACGAACTGGCCGGTCAGCCGCAGCTTGCCCGAAAGCACGGCCACGCGCAGCCCGCGCAGCCGCTCATCCGGCGGTGGGTTGGCCGCCAGGAAGCGGTTGATGTTCACCTCCGTTACCATGACCCGAAAAACGGTGCCCTCTGCGAAGATTTGAGGCGGCTCCCCGGCGGCAGCCGGCATCTCGACCCGGATCTCTCCGCCCTCCAGGTGGACTTCGTCGAGGATCAGATCCTCCCCCAGCTTCACGTTCAGAAGGTGGATATGCGCCCCGCCGATCTCGATCTGCTGCAGAGCTTGTATTGGTCCTTCCGTCACCGTCAATGGTTTCGATCTCCCTCCGATTTGTTTAAGAATACGGCCAGGCGGCCCATTCGGTTTTAGAACAAGCGTCTCTCTTTTCAAGGAAGTGCCTGCCGGCACGCCGGAAAATAGAGAAAATCGACAAATTTTTCCTGTCAAAGCCAGTCTGGGGAACATCCGGCGCTCGTCATTCGTTAGAAAACCGTGTGGTCAGCCCTGATGCCTGCCTTTGCGGCGCTTCCAGTGTTGGAAGGCCGTAGAGGCTTTATTATTGCCCGCCGATTTGCCGGGTTGCGCGATCGACCCGGTAAAATCACCGGTTTTTAACCTGGAGGCCAAGCCCACAACAAACCGATACTATGTAGTACTGCGCGTTTCTGCGGAAGCGTCGTGGATTACAGCGCCGGATAGGCTGGATCGCCCTGTCGCCATTCTGGCCGCCCTGGAACCAACACGCAATGCAAAACCTGATCCGTTTCCTGAAAGAACTCCGCGCCTACTGGCGCACCATGGTCCTGATCGCCGTACTGACCCTCCTTACTGCTGCTCTCAGTCTCCCCATGCCGTTCGTGCTGCAGTACCTGACGGACCACCTTTCCGAAAAGGCGTTCCAGAAGCATCTGGGCGTCAACCTGCTGGGCGCGTTCCTCGTCGTCGTCGGCGTGGCGACCGCCAGCGCCTTCTTTGGCTACTGCCTGACGCTCGCCATTACCTTCCTGGGGCAGCGCTTCAAGCTGGATATGCGCCGCAAGCTCTACGCCCACATGCAGACTCTCTCGCTGGGCTTCTTCGAGAAGAGCCAGACCGGCAAGCTGATGTCCAACATCACCAACGACGTGGCCACGCTCGACTCGCTTTTGGGCAGCGGCTTCGTCACGGTCATCCAGGACTGCGTTACGCTCCTGGCGGTGCTGGTCATCATCTTTTTCAAGAGCTGGTCGCTGGCGCTGGTGGCGCTGTCGGTCTACCCGATCTACATTCTCAACTACCTGATGTTCATCGGGCGTATCAAGCGCACCAGCCATGAGATTCGGGAGCAGCGCGACGTGATGTACGGCGACCTGCAGGAGAAGCTGGCGGGGGTGCAGGTCGTCAAGTCCTACGCCAAAGAGCGCTACGAGGTGCTCCAGTTCGTCGGGGAGACGCGCGAGCTGCTCGGGCTGAACGTGCGCATCGGCACATTGAGCACGGCCCTGTGGACTCTGGCAGAGCTGATCGGAGCGGTCGGCACGGGCCTGATCCTCTGGTACGGCGGACGGCTGGTCATCACCGGCCACATGACGGCGGGCTCCCTCATGGCCTTCTACGCCTTTATCAGCGGCTATCTGTACGGCCCGACCCTGCGCCTCATTCAGATCAACGACGTGATCGCCCGCACCAACGCGGCGCTGTGGCGCATCTTCCATGTGCTGGACACCAGGCCGAACGTCGTGGACAAGCCGGATGCCGTCGCGCTGCCGCCCATTCGCGGCGACGTGCATTTCGATCGCGTCTGGTTCGAGTACGAGCCGGGCCAGCCGGTCATCAAGGGCGTGGACCTGAACGTGAAGGCCGGAGAGATGGTCGCCTTCGTCGGCCAGTCCGGCTCCGGCAAGACCACGATGGTTAATCTCCTGCAGCGCCACTACGACGTGACCGGCGGGCGCATCCTGGTGGACAGCTGCGACGTGCGCGACATCCAGCTACAGTCCCTGCGCCGGCAGGTGGGCGTGGTGATTCAGGAAACGGTCCTGTTCAACACCACGATCCGCGAGAACATCCGCTACGGCCGGCTGGACGCCACGGATTCGGAGATCGAGGAGGCCGCTCGCGCCGCCAATATCGCGCACGTCATCAACGCGCTGCCGCAGGGCTACGATACCCGCCTCGGCGAGGAAGGGATCAAGCTTTCGGGCGGCGAGAAGCAGCGAATCGCGATCGCCCGCGCGATCCTCTCCGATCCGCGCATTCTGATTTTGGACGAGGCCACCTCTTCGCTCGATTCCGAGACGGAGGCCATGATCCAGGAGGCTCTCGACCATCTCATGCGCGGGCGCACCAGTTTCGTCGTCGCGCACCGCCTCTCTACCATTCTGAAGGCGGATAAGATCGTGGTCATGGAGAAGGGCGTTATCCAGGAGATGGGCAGCCATGCGGAGCTGCTGGCTTACGGCGGCATCTATGCCGGCCTCTACAACCAGCAGTTCAAGGTCGCTATCGAAGCCAGAATGGAAGAGGATCTGCTCGCCTTGCCGGGCCGATAAACGACCCGGCAGAAAAAACGAGCGTCCTCCGGACGCACATTCTAGCGATTTCCAATAAAGCTCGCTGCCATGCATCGTTCTAAAGCCGAGATTTATCTGCACTTTGTCTGGGCCACCTACAGGCGTCTGCCACTTGTCTCTCCAGAGATAGAGCAGTCGATCTACGCCTGCATTCTGGAAGAGACCAGACGGTGTGACTGCGAGACACTGGCAATCGGCGGTATGCCGGATCACGTTCATCTGGTCGTGCAAATCCCTGCCGTCTGTTCCGCAGCAAAGTTGATGCAGCGGGTGAAAGGCGTCTCTTCCGCGCTGGCACGTCAGCAGCTTGTGCCAGATGGGTTGTTCGGGTGGCAGGATGCCTATGGCGTGTTCAGTTTCAGCCGATCTCACAAAGGCCGTGTAGTCGCCTATGTTCACAACCAGAAGCGCCATCATGCCGCGGGCAAGATCTGGCCGGAGTGGGAACAGGCTGGCGAAGAGATCGCGCCACGATAGGGGAGCATTTCGATGATCGGGCCGGTAAACGACCCGACACTCCTTACCCCTTGATTCCCGCAAGGCGCAAGGGGAGTTTAGGGGCGTCCGCCGGACGCAACCACCTTACCGGACGCAACCACCTTACAGGAGGTTTTCCGTCCGTGAGGACGGTGCGTTTTTAATGCCGGGTCGTTTATCGGCCCGGCCATGGGAGAGTTAATGTTAGGTCAATTTGGACGACTGTTAGGGTATCTCAGGCCGTATCGGAAGCGGGTAGCGCTGGCCGTGTTTCTGCTGCTGTGCGTCACCGGCACGCCCATCGTCATGCCGATGATCGTGCGCTACACCATCGACACGGTGCTGCCGCATAAGCTCTGGAATGCGCTCAACTGGGTTTTCTGGATGGTCATTGGTCTCTATGTGGTGCGGGGCGTGGTCTCGTTCTCGCTCAACTACCTGATCACCTGGCTGGGGCAGCGCATCGTCTTCGACCTGCGCTTTCAGTCGTATCGGCATCTCAATCGCCTCTCGCTCTCCTACTACGATGCGCGCCAGACCGGCAAGATCATGGCCCGTCTGACCGGCGATATCGATACCATCCAGTACATGATCTCCGGCGGCTTCGTCACCTTCATGGCCGATATGTTCAGCGTGGTGGCGCTGCTGGTGGTGCTGTTCGTGATGCAGTGGCGGCTGGCGCTGGTGGCTGTGGCGATCGTGCCGCTGTACGTGCTGAACTACAAGCTGTTCATCCGCCACATCCGGCCTCTCAGCGAACAGTTGCGCGAGCGCTGGGACGCCATGCTGGGCGCGCTGCAGGAGAAGCTGGCCGGGATCACGGTCGTCAAAGCCTTCGTCCGCGAGGACTACGAGACCGAGCAGTTCATGAAGACGGTCAAGGACAACTTCGACCTCGGCATGACGCAAATGAAGCTCAACCGCCGGCTCGGCGCCATCGCTCAGGTCATCCGCGCGACGGGGACAGGGCTGGTGCTCTGGTACGGCGGCGCGCTGATCCTGCACCGGCATATGCTCATCGGCGAGCTGCTGGCCTTCAACGGCTGGATCGCCTCGCTCTACGACCCGGCGGTGCGCCTGGTGGACTTCAACGTCACGCTGCAGTGGGCGGGCGCGGCCATCGACCGCGTCTTCGAGACCCTGGACACCCGCCCGGAGATCGTAGATGCGCCCGACGCCGTTCCGATGCGCCAGATGGCGGGCGCGGTCGAGTTCCGCCACGTCCGCTTCGGCTACGATCCCGAAAACCCGGTCCTGCAGGACATCTGCCTGCGCGTCGAGCCGGGCGAGGTGATCGCCATCGTCGGGCCGTCCGGCGCGGGCAAGACCACGCTGGTCAACCTCATCGCCCGCTTCTACGACGTGAACGCGGGCGAAATCCTGATCGACGGTGTCGATTTACGCAAAATCCGCCTGGAATCGATTCGCCGCCAGATCGGCATCGTCAGCCAGGAGAGCTTGCTCTTTTCCGTCACCCTCAAAGAGAACATCCGGTACGGCTATCGCGACGCCACCGATGCGCAGATTCTCCAGGCGGCCCGGAACGCCGACCTGCACGAGTTCATTTTGAACCTGCCGCATGGCTACGATACCAAGATCGGCGAGGACGGCATCAAGCTTTCGGTCGGGCAGAAGCAGCGCATGAGCATCGCCCGCGCCACCCTGACCGATCCCAAAATCCTCATCCTGGACGACGCGACCTCCGCGCTCGACAGCAAGACGGAGGCCAACGTCCAGGCGGCCCTGGAGCGGCTGATGCGCGGACGCACCAGCTTCGTCATCGCCCACCGGCTCTCTACGATTATGAACGCCGATCGCATCGTGGTCGTGGATGGCGGGCGTATCGTGGACGTGGGCACACATGCCGAGCTGGTCGCCCGTCCCGGCGTCTACCAGAACCTCTACAACGAGCAGTTCAAGAGCGCCCGCGAGCAGGCCCTCGAAGCCCTCTTTGCATAACGGGGCCCCGAGTCCTTTTAGCTAATACCTGGGAACCCCCTCCCGCAAATCTCTGCCCCGCCGGAAGGGGTATGCTTGTGCCGTGAAGAAAACAAAGGTATGGCACGACGCGACCTGCTCCATGACGCCTGCAAGAACGCCATCTCGGGATTTGATCGCTGATGAGACGTTGAAGCTGATCGTGTTCCAAGCCGTTCAGGAGGAGATCGAGCAATGGATCGAATAGCGCGCTACCGCCAACTGGTGAAACAGGCGATACAAAACATCGCTGCTGAACTGCCTGAGGATCCGAATATCCGGGTAGAAATGATCCTGGATGACCAACAAGATCATTATGAGTTGATGGAGATCGGATGGGATGGACCGCGTCGTGTGCATGGTAGCCTGGTGCATTGCGATATTATAGAGGGCAAGGTGCATGTGGAACATGATGGCACGGACATCGGTGTCGCCGATTTCTTACTCTCCAACGGAGTGCCGTGCGAGGACATCGTACTGGGCTTCCATCCGCCGGAACTGCGAAAGCTGACTCCTTTCGCTGTCGCTTGATCGAATGGCGGTTCTCAGAACCTTTACAACGAGCCGTTCAAGAGCGCCCGCGAGCAGGCCCTCGAAGCCCTCTTCGCCTAGCTATGCTATCCGCCATTTTCAATGGGGCAGACAGCAGCACCCAAAACATTTGTCGGTTCGGTTAGGAAATACGGCACGGGCAGGCGAATTACAGGCTCATCATCTCAGCCCTGCAGGCAAGTTGCTATCAGGCATCCCATAAGAGGGTAGAGGAAGCGGCGGATATGCGCGTTCGTAAAGCCAACCTGTCCGATGTGGAAGCCATGGCGCATGTCGGGGTCGATAGCTTTCTGGCCGCCCACAAAGGTCAGATCCCGGAGCCGGTCTATAGATGGCGTCAGGAGGAGTGGACGTATGCGGTGTCGGCGCAAGGTTGGGAACGGCTGTTGCGCGAAATCGCGGATGGAACCAATCCTTACGCGTGCGTATATGTGGCGGAAATAGAATCCGGGGAGATCATCGGGCTGGGGATGGCAGAACTGGCCGCTTCGGATGCTACGGGTGCGACCGGGGAAGTCTACGTCCTTTATGTGCATCCTGCTTACCAGAGGCAGGGAGCCGGGCGTCGGCTTGTCCAGGCCATAGCCGGGCGCCTGTCCGAGCAGGGTATTACCAGGCTGGACATTAAGGTGTTGAAGGCCAACATACCCGCACGTCGTTTCTATGAGGCTCTCGGCGGGCAGGTGATCGGGGAGTGTGAGATCGAAGATGCGGGCTTCATGCTTCCGGAGGTCGTCTACGGCTGGTCCGATATAGGCGTGCTTGTCTCCGGTTAGTCGTCTCCCTTGCCTTCTGCGCATAATGACAAAGTTTCTCTGCCCGCCTCAAATCCCCATCCGGTGTTTCCAATAGGCGGTCCAGCGGCGGATGCGGGCCAGGTAGGCTTCGTCGATGCCAGGCCGTCCGAGGCGGGGTCTCAAGTCGCGCTCCATCACGGCGCCGGCCCAGGCAAAGAAGGGCGTCAGGTCGCCCAGCGGGCCGGCGACCTGCTCGTAGCCGCGCCGCCAGCCGCGCTCAATGAGGCGACGCGTGCGCAAAACGACGGTGTTAGGAATATCCGTCGGCACCGGCGCCAGGCGCAGGATGGAAAGGGTACGGGCAGCGTCCGCGCGAAGGTCGCCCGCGCCGGCGTTGGCCCAGTCCAAAACAGCGGTGATCCGCTCGCCGTCGGCCAGGACATTCAGAGGGTGATAGTCGAGATGCAGCAGCGCGTCGGGGCGTAAGGGGAGTGCGCGGAGGGCCGTCTGAAGCGGCTGCTCGCTCGACCCGGCCCAGCCGATCCAGTCGCTCGGAGAGAAGACGGAGGCGTGCGCGGTGAGGCGGTGAATCTGCGCGTGCATCTGCCCGAAGAGCACGCTGAGTCGCGCGGCATCCTGGGGCCGCGTCTCCAACATCTCCAGCAGGGTTTGGCCCGAACACCAGGAGAGCAGAAGCGCCGGGCGATCCTGCCAGGTTCCGGCGGCGTGGACGATGGGGACGGAGATTCCTCCGGCTGCGGCGCACTGCATGGCGGCCAGCTCACGCCGGCAGGTCTCGGCCTGCTCGGCCCGGAAAACGCGCAGCGCGTAGACGCCATCCTCACGCTCGACCCGCCAGATAGCCGTATCCTGCCCACCCGGCACGGGCGCAATACCCTGCGCGCCCGATACTCCCAGAGCCGCCAGAATCGCCTTCGGATCCAGCCCCTCGCGCCTTCCGTCGTTCCTTCCTTCCGTCATGCGGCCGCCTACCCGATGCCAGGACCAGGGGCGCCGGGAGCCGTCTGGCCCGGCTGCGCCTGCAGGACAGAGATGGGATAGGTCGCCAACAGACTGCCGTCGCAAAAGAGGGCGGCCGTGTAGACGCCGGCGCGCTGGAAGGGGACTGCCCGCAGGTTCAGGCCGATCTGCAGCGTCGCGAAGCCGGATGCCTGCAGCCCTGCCTCTACCGACTCCCATGCGCATGGCAGCGGCGGAGAGGAGAAGATCATCTCGTTGTCCGGCCCGGTCAACCGCAGGGTCATCTCCCGGCGGCGCGCCGACTGCACCCGCACCCCGATGCCCACCGCCAGGTTGGCCATCAGGGGAAACTGCTCGCCCATCAGGGCGGAATAGACGCCGATCAGCGACTGCTTGTGGGTCTGCGCCTCCGTAATGACCTGATCGCACAGCACAAAATAGTTGACCTGCATCTCGTCACTTTCACTGGTCATAAGAGCCTTCCTTCCCGGTCACGGATCATTCCGTCTGAATCACGGAGAGCACGGATAACACGGATGGCACGGATCCGCTCCCTTCTCCTTTTCTCGCTTCCCGATGGATGATTGCCTGCCGGAAGGGCAACAAGGAAGGGGATCAAGAGGCTTTTATCCGTGTTCCTCCGTGACATCGGTGATTCAGATACCTATCCGTGATTCTGGTTCCCTTTTCCTGCTTTTTTTACGGAAGGGCGCGCGTTTTGCAACCGGATTGACGTTTGCTCCGTCTTGGACTATAATTCTGGCGGCCCTGGGATTTTTAACGGGCATACGAGGGGAAGGCGATGGACTTGTTCGAGAAGATCAACCGGTCGTTCGGATCGTGGTATGAAGGGCTGTTCGGAGGCGGAGACGACGTACGGCCCAAGGATATTCTACGGCGCATCCTCGCGGCCATGGAGGATAACCGCAAAGAGGGCTTCGACAACAAGGTCTATGTCCCGAACCAGTATATTCTGGAGATAAACGTCCACGACGAAGAGGAGAAGGAGTATCTGCTTTCGTTTTTGGACCGCGATGAATTAGAGGCCGCCATCCGCCGCTACTGCCAGCAGAACCATTACTCCATTCGCGGCCCGCTGGACTTCACCATCAAAGAGGTCGAAGACTCCGAGTTGAGTCAGGGCCGGCAGGAGAAGGTGCGGGTCCGCTGCCGCTACAACACCAAAGTAACGGCGCCGGAGCCAGCGCCGTCTCGCCAGGCGCCATCGGCCGCTTCGGCTGCCGCCGCTCTGCCCGACATTCCGACCGAGGAGCGCACGGTGCCCGGCATCAGCGCCTATGGAGCGGGTGGGGAGGAGAGCGGCACCGTCCCTTCCATCGCCTCCGCTGCGCTCGTCGTCTACGCGCCCGACCGTCCGCCCTTCCGCTACACCATCGCCCGCGGGGCCGTCAACATCGGTCGCTCCCAGCGGGTAGGCAACGATCTGGTGATCGACAGCGACGGCCAGGTCTCCAAGCGCCATGCCCGGATCGAGCTCGATCCCGACGGCAAGTTCACGGTCTACGACCTGGGCAGCACCAACGGCACGAAGGTCAATGGACGGCGCGTGGACAATCGCACGCTCCACGACGGCGACGAGATCACCCTCGGCGCGACGCGGCTCGTCTTCCAGCAGGCGCAGCGTGAGGAAGCAGACCTTTCGGAAGAAGAGCCGGTCCGCAGGGAGCCTGCCCGCGACAAGAGAGCGCCGGAGGCGCAGCTCGCTCCGCCTGGCGCGTTCGGAGGCGCGGCGGCCCGCATAGGCGGCTCTGAGGGATCGAGCGGCGCCGGGCCGGTCTCCCGTGTCCTTCGCTCCCATGCGGCCCGCTTGGTGCTGACCGACGGCCCTCAGGAAGTGGATGATTTCCTGCTGGCTTCCGAAACGTTCATCGGGCGCGGCATCACCAACGACATCGTCCTGCCCGACCGCTCCATCGCCACCCAGCACGCGCGCATCGCTCACGATGGCGACGGCTACACCCTGGAGCGGCTGGGCGGCAGCGAGACCGTAACGACCCTGAACGCCGCGCCGCTGTCGCCCGGCCAGCCGACCCCGCTCAAAGACGGCGACCGTATCGGCCTGGGTAATCTGACGCTCCGATTCGAGAGTGGAATTTGACCTCTATGATCTTACTCGGATTGATGCGCTATCTGCTCTTAGGCGTCTTCGCGCTGTTCCTGCTGCTGATGCTGCAGATGCTTCGCCGTGACCTGGAGTAGGCGTTCCGCCACGGAAATTCGTTTCACTACGGGAGAAGATGGTACCGCTTACGATCGGCTTTAAAACGGATATCGGGCGCAGACGCGATACAAACCAGGACAGCTATGCGGTCTTGCGCCGCTCCGAGCTGAACGATAAGCTCGATGCCCTGGTGGTCGTGGCGGATGGCATGGGCGGCATGCGCGGCGGAGAGATCGCCTCCGGCATCGTCGCCCAGAGTTTGCCGGAAGCGGTCTGCGACTTTCTGGCCGAGCGCAATGGCCGGGAGGACGCCATCGATACTGCCCGTCTACTGCGCGACCTCCTCTCCCGCGCCAATCGCAGCGTCTGGGAGCGTCAGGCGGAGCAGTCCGAGCTGCGCGGCATGGGAACGACCTGCGTCGCCGCGATCGTTCAGGGCGATCTTCTCACCGTCGGCAACGTCGGCGACAGCCGCGCCTATATGCTGCGGGAAGGATTGCTCCGCCAGATCACCGAAGACCACTCCGAGGTCTGGGAAGAGGTCAAGGCCGGGCGCATGACGCGCGAGCAGGCCCGGCGCAGCCGCTACCGCAACGTCATCACCCGCGCGATAGGCCTGCAGCCGGACGTGAAGGCCGACGTGCAGACGCTGCCGCTGGAGGCCGGCGATACCGTCCTGATCTGCTCGGACGGCCTCACGACCGAGGTCGAGGATGCAGAAATCGCCCGTATTCTAGCCACCGTGCCGGATGCGCAGGAGGCTTGCGACCGCTTAGTCGAGGCCGCCCTGGAAAACGGCGGCTCCGACAACATTACGGTGGTGGTGCTGCGCTATGGTCCTTTTACGCCGCTGATGCTGCCGGAAGAAGAGGACGAGGAGACGACCGATCCCAACCAGGACTGGCGCGACGTGACTCGCTCTCCTGTGGGCGACCGGAACCTGAGCATCATCACGACCACGCCGCGCCGGGAAGCCGCCCCAAGACGCAGCCGTTCCCTGTTTTGGGTGGGCCTGGGCTTTCTGCTCCTCGCAGCATTGGCGGAGGCCGCCGGCGGCTATTTCCTGCTGAAGCGGCTGAACGCCCATCCGCTGCCTCCGAAACCGTCGACGCCTGTGGTACTGCAAAAGCCTACCGATCAGCCGCTTGTCTATGGCAAGCCGGTGATGCTGCTTGCCAAGCCGTTCCGCGACGACTACCTGCTTCTGGATGCCGGCGGCAACGCGATCGTCGTCGCCCTGTCCGGCGCAAAACTGCGCGTCAGTCCAAAGGGCGAGGTCACGCAGATACCCGGCTCCGTAGTGGGCGGCGCAAACGGGCCGGGGCCGCCTCGCGTCTACATGGCGCTGGATCCGAGCGGCAATCTCTATCAGACCAATCCGATCACGCGGAGCATCGAGAAATATAAGCCGGACGGCACGCGGATCGCGGCCAACATCGGCAAGCGGTGGCTCCGGTCGCCGGCTGCCCTCCAGGTGGATACGCTCGGCAACATCTATGTCCTGGACGACCATCGCCTGAAGGAAATACCTGCCTCAAGCCCTTCACATTAGACCGCGTCCCCTCCTCACCACGGGCCTTGCGGCCCTGCCTCTCCTTACCAGGGAGAGGGGAGAGTTTTGGAAGGTGGTCGCTCCTTCAAGAGTTCGGAAGAGGGGAGATAGCTGAAAGATCTAAAGCGGGTCATCCCCTTCCAGGGGACCGAGGGGTCAGGTAAATACAATGCCACTGGGAATGCTGGGAAAATACGAGCGGCTGGACGTGCTGGGACACGGAGTCTCCGGTATCGTCTATCTCGCTCGCGATACGCTGCTCAACAAGCAGGTCGCGCTCAAAGAGGTGGACGTGCAGGCCGGCGACGTGCGCCGGTTCCTGGAGGAGGCGCGGGTCATGGACCGCCTGCGCCACCCGAACATCGTGCGCGTGGACAGCGTGGATAAGATCGACGGCAAGATCGTCATCGCGATGGAGTACGTGCGCGGCGACAATCTGCAGGATCTCCTGCGCGCGGAGGGCCGCCTGCCGGTCGAGCGCGCTCTCGATATTGTCGCACAGGTCCTGGACGCGCTCGACTACGCGCACCGGCTGCAGATCATCCATCGCGACATCAAGCCCGCCAATATCCTGATCTCGCGTGAGGGGCAGGTGAAACTGGTGGATTTCGGACTGGCGGAAATCCTGGCGACCAACGCCTACGCGGGCGGCGCCGGGACCTATGCCTACATGGCGCCCGAGGATTTCGCGGAGGAAGAGCGCTCCGATAACCAGTCGGACATCTGGGCGGTCGGCGTGACGCTCTACGAGATGCTGACCGGACACCGGCCGTTCCAGGTGACGCGGGTCAAAGACCCGTTCGCCTGGAAGCGGGTGCTGGAGACGGAAGCGCCCACGCCGCTTTCTGCGTATCTGTCCGGGCCATCACTCGCGCTGCAGGCCGTTCTCGACCGGGCGCTGGCGCGGGACAAGCGCGCTCGCTATCAGACGGCAGGCGCGTTTCGGGACGATGTGCTGCGCCTGCGCGCGGGGGAAAATCTTAACACGGGGTTAAAACCCCGTGCTGAAATACAAAGCCCGCCTTCGCGGGCTACACCTTTCAAGGAAGTCTCCCGTCCCCTGTTTTCGTGGGAAGAAGCGCCCGTTGTGCCGCCGCTCGTGGCGCCGCCGCGCGTGGGGCCGGGCATGGTCGTCGCTGACGTGAGCGGCAAAAACGGCGCCGAGCCGGTCGCCGACCTGGAGGAAGCCGCTCCGGCCCGCCCCGCCCGTCGCCCCTTTTCCTCCCGGAAAGTCGAGGCCCGCCTGAGCGTCGATCCATCCCGCGTCGATTTCGGCTCCGTACACAAGGGAGAGCTGCGCTCCGTGAAGCTGCAGGCGCGGATTCAGGGTGGCACGGAGCGCCCGCATGGGCGCGTGCTGCACGAGCCAGGCTGGCTGACCGTGCATCCCGCCGCCTTCGACCGGGCCAGGCAGACCATCACGCTTACCGCCCACTCGGCGCGCGTCTGGGAGACGGGCGAGTTCGAGGAGACCGTCCGGATAGAGACTAACGCCGGCTCGGCCGAGATTCCCGTGCGCATCGCCGTTCGCAAGCCCCGTCCTTCCTTCGTGCAGGTCGCGGCCTGGTATGTGCCGCTCTTCATCGCCGCGCTGCTGCCCGCCCTGAGCATCGCCTTCGGCGGCGGAAACGTATCGGCTCTTACGTTAGCCGCTATGGTCCCCTCGGCGGCGTTAGCCTCCGGCCTGCTGGCGAGTATGCTGCTGCTGATTGGCATCGCCGCCGATATTGGTCTTGGCGAGCGTCTGGCCTGCATCATCGTGATCTTGTCGATGGGGCTGGTGCTCGGCATCACCGCCCGCCATGCCTCCTCCGGCAATCTCCAGCACGCCTTTCTGCTCGGCAGCATCCTGGGCCTCGTCCTGCTTTTGCAACTGTTCTTCTTGCCGCGCTGGAAAATCTGGGCCGTCGTGCTGTTCTGTCTCAGCCTGGCCGTCGGCGGCGGCTTCCTGCACACTCTGCTGCGATTCTAGCCGAACTTTCCACCGATCCGCCGATATGTTTTGGGGCTAAGGCGTGTATAGGTTAATCGCCGGTGGGTTCCAGGTCTGAGTATAGCGCATCCAGTGCGCATGTCCATCGGCAAAGACATCGTTTATGCCTTCGCTGTGCCGGTGGGTCTGCATCGCCCCGGTATATTCATCCATATCGTTCGCAGGGGATTCAGGATTGATGGGTGGATAGAACCAGGGATGGAAGATGTCGTCGCAGTAGGGTGGGGCGGCGGGATGGGAGGACGCTACGCTGCGCCGCTCGGTGTAGATGATCGTGCTTGCCGGCTGGGATACGCCCGCGTCGGTCAGTCCCCAGACGAAGTAGCCGTTGACCAGATAGGAGATGACGTGCGGGCCGCCCACGTTGATGACGTCCGGGCAGTTGGGATCGAACGGCGCTGGATCGGAAGGGCAGGCGTACAACTGCTGATAGGAGATGGCTCCCTCGCTGCTGCTTCCCGGGCGTCCGGTATAAGGCAAAATCATCCAGAAGATAGAGCCATAGTCCGGGTCCTCAATGCTGCCGTCGGCATCGTCGATCTGGGGCTGGGCGTCGGTCTGCTTGGTCTGGGGAAACTTCTCGTCGTAGTCCTCCATATACATGCGGGTCGCCATGCCGATCTGGCGCATATTGGAGAGGCAGGCTGTGGCGCGGGCCTTCTCGCGGGCCTGGGAGAAGACGGGGAAAAGAATGGCCGCCAGCACCGCGACGATGGCGATGACGACGAGCAACTCGATCAGCGTGAACGCATTGGGTTTTCGGTTTCGCATGGTACACGTCCTTCTTCGATCTCTTCGATCGGTTCGCAGCCTCCGGCTGCCATGTTTCTGTGAAGACGCCGCGTACAGGCGCCTATAGAATAACGCTCCTCCGGCGTTAAAAGCCGGCGAGAGCCGCTTGATGTTCTTCACAGCCTCAGTATACACAGGCGGCGTAAAAGAATCGTAAAATGTCCGCAACATGGCGGATGCCGAAGCGGGGCAGGTATAGATTTCCGCACCGGGGCCGCCGGGCGAGCGAATCAAGACCCTAACAAGGATATGGCGCCGGGAGGGTAGAATGAAGAAGGAACACGAAACTACTGTAGAGAGAATGGATCGATATGGAACTGGTGCGCAAGTACCTTAACTACATCATTTTTGGAGCGGTCGTCCTTTTGGTCGTCGGACTGGCGGTCAACCACAGCCGCCACATGCGCTACCTGGTGGATACCATGGCGTACGGCGCCGACCCGAAGGCGCGGGCAGCGGCGGCCGAGGAGCTGATCAAAGGCGAGCAGTTCATGGACTCGGTGACGGGCGAGCCCATCGAGACGCGCGTCAAAGCCGCCGAGGCGCTGGAAGTCCTGGGCAACGCGGACGCCGTGACGCAGGCCGTCGCCTTTCTCAAAGATCCCGACAAGCCCGTGCGCGACCGGGTCGTGTTGACGCTGGAGCATATCGGCGACAACTCCCCGGACAACATCAAGGCGCTGGTGGCGGGTTTGAAGGACGGCGATCCCTACGTCCGGAAGGGGACCATTACGGCGCTGGACGATCCGGCCAATGGCATCGGCCCCAGGCCGGGCGTCGTGGCGGCGGTCGTCGCGCAGATGAAGGCGGACGGGGCAGCCCGCGGACCCGGAGGCGACGTGCTGGGCAGCCCGAAATTCACGCAGAACGGGGCCGATAAGGAGAGCGTGCCGCTGCTGCTGGCGCAGTTGAAGGATTCGGATGAGGGAGTGCGCGCCGGCGCGGCAGACGCGCTCGGCAAGATCGGCGATCCGAGCGCGATCCCGGCTCTGGTCCAGGAGATGCATCAGGACACGGCCCAGCTCCGCCGCATCGCCATCGGCGCTATCGCCCTGATCGCGGATAAGTCCGGCGAAGCTGCCCTGACCGAAGCGATCGACAATCCCAACGACGATAATGCGGCCCGCGCGCAGGCGGCGGCCGGACTGGGCAAGATCGGCACGCCCAGCGCCATTGCCACGCTGATCAAGGCGCTCGGCGACGACGATTTGAATCTGCGCTCGGCGGTCGTCGCCGCCCTGGCACGCGCCGGACGGTCCACCCCGGATGCGCCGGTCAACACGCGGGTGCTTGCGTCGCTGACCGAGGCCCTGCACAACGCCAGTGCGAACGTGCGGCTGGGCGCTGCGCAGGCGCTGCAGTCCATCGCGGCGCCGGAGGCGGACAGAGCGCTGGCGGCCATCCTGACCAATCCGAGTTACGATGCGCGCGAGCGGGCTGCAGCCGCCACAGCTTTAGGCTTTCCCGGCAACAAGGCGGGAGTCTCGCCGCTGATCGCCGCTCTTCACGACACCTCCGACGACGTGGCCTCCACGGCCGAGCAGGCACTGGCGAAGATCGGTCCGGATGCCACCCAGACCCTGCTCGCCCTGATCCAGAAGGGCGGCACGGATGCCTACTACGCCTCGGAGGCGCTGGGCCATCAGAGCGATGCCCTGCCGTCGTTGCAGAAAGCGGCGCAGAGTCCCAATCCTGTCGAGCAGCGCTGGGTCGCGGTCGCGCTGGGGGATATGGGCGTCTCCGGTGCGCGACAGACGCTCGAACAGCTTGCGAAAAGCAGCGACCCCGACGTGGCCTACGTTGCTAAGGAGCAGTTAGACCGCATGGGCCGCACACCGTAAAAGCTGAGAGGGTGAGGGCCTTTCTCACCCCCTCAGTTCTTCCTGGTCCTCTTCCGAGGCCAGGAACTCCAGCGCCGCCTGGAGCGCCGCGTCGGCGGTGGGTCGAGAGGTCTGGTCGATCGGATACTCGGTCCAGATGGTATCCAGATCGCTGATGAGGGATTGCGGCGGCCGGCCCGGCATCGGCTCGACCGGCTCGTCTTCCTCCGTCAGCACCACGCCGGTCTTGATCCAGCAGCGCGCCGTATAGTGCTCTTCCGGTCCTGAGAGGCCCCGCATTACCTCGATCCGAAAAACATCCTCCAGTGGCGGCTCCTCGTCCTGGTGCGTCATCACGACCTCGACCGTTCGCACAACCTCGTACATCTCCGAGAAAGCATTCCTGAAGCGGGCCAGGTTATCGCTCATAGCTCTGAAACCTCCTGAAACGCGCGTCGAAAGGGTATGCAGCCATTACGGAAGAACTCTGCCTTGCGTTCCTTCTTCTGAATCACAGATTACACGGATGTCACAGAGGACACGGATTCAGGACCCTCTTATCCGTGTTCCTCCGTGCTATTGGTGATTCAGACGATCCGGTCCCAGGCGAGGGCGCGGGCTTCGAAGACGGGACCATCCATGCAGGCAAGGGCAGTCGTGATTTTGCCTTTTCGGACCGGATCGTAAACAGGGATGGCGCATTCGCCGCAGGTACCGATGCCACACGGCATGGGAGTCTCGACGGAAACCTGGCAGGGCAGATCGCGGGCCAGGGCGATCCCGGCGATGGCCTCAAGCATCGGCATGGGACCGCAGGCGTAGAGGTGGGTCGGAACAGGGGAGTCTTCTTGCGCCTGATGATCGAGAAGATCGACGAGCAGATCGGTGACCAGGCCGCGTGTGCCGCGCGTGCCGTCGTCGGTGAGGGCGTGCAGAACGATGTCCAGGCGGCCGAACTCGACCATGCCGACCAGCAGCTCGGCGGTGCGCGCGCCGATGACGGCGAGGATGTTGTGGGTGTCCAGACCACGGGCGATTCGCTCCTGGCACATTTCGCTTGCCAGGAAGTAGAGCGGCGGCACGCCGATGCCGCCGCCGATCAGAATATGCCGCGTCTCCGGATCGGAGGGCCAGGCGAACGGTTTGCCGAGCGGACCCAGCAGCGAGACGGTCTCGCCGGTCTGCTTTTGCGCCAGATGGCTGGTGAACGTGCCGCGCGCCCGGTAGAGGAGCGAGCAGGTCCCGTCCGCACGGTCCACGCGAAAGAGGCTGAAGGGGCGTCGGACGGAAGGCGTTGCATCCTCCTCCGAGAGGATCTCCACGAACTGGCCGGGCCGGGCCGTTTGGGCGACCGGCGGGGCGTGCAGGACCATCTCGTACTCGCCGTCGGCGACGCGCGCATTGGCGACGACGGGCGCATCCAGCGCCGCGTAGGGCGGTCTTCTCGCAGGGGGCGCTTTCACCGCACGTCCGTTCCTCGCCGGTGGAACGTGAGATGAGGCCGCGTCTCTGCGGGGCGCGAGAGGGTCAGAGAGAGCTTTTGCCAGCCGGCCAGGCCCACGAAAAAGCTGTCGCGGTCGTAGAGATGAATGCCTTTGGCGTCGGCGGGGAGGGACCAGGAATGGATCGGGCCGTCGGCGGTAGCGTGGAACTCGCCGCGCGGCAGATAGGCGAAGAAACCGGCGGAGCGCGCGTCCTTCGTCCAGAAGGGCGGGGCCACCGTGAAGTCGGTCGCGCCCGCAAGGGAGGCGTACACGCCGCGCAGGAAATCGGTCCCGTGGATGAAGCCGCCCTGCTGCGGCAAGGTATAAGAGAAGGCGTCCATGAGCGCCTTGCTGCCGTAGACCGTGTCGAGGTAGAGCGCGAGGGCGGTGAAGGCATCCATGCCGGCTGCGTTGCGGCGGCCTATCTCATGCTCGTCCACGCCCTCGCGGGCGATACGGCGCAGAAGCGGGTCTACCTGGCGCGTCACGTAGTCGCCCAGCATCTCCGGCGTGACAAAGGGGACCTGCTCCGGATGCAGCCGCCCGGCGCTCAGGTCGTCGTGCAGCCACTTGAGGTAGAGACGCTCGCCCAGGACGCCGTTGGCCCACTCCTCCGGGGAGGTGTAGCCGGAGACTCCGATCAGGGAGAAGTGGCCGTACTCATGGGCGACCTCCCGCGCCCACTCGATGGGCTTACGCTCGGAATAGATATTGTAGAGATAGATCTGGTCTTTGAGCTGCTCGCCGCCCACGTCCGCCGACAATCCCTGCTCGGTCTGCCGGGTCAGCCACACGCTCACAACGGAAATATCGGAAGGGTGGTCGTAGCGCAGGCGGGCGCGCGCCTCGCCGAGCAGCAGCAGCAGCAGGCGACTCACCCGCTTCGCCAGCGCCAGCGAGTCGGCATCCGGGGCATAGACGGCGAAGCGAAGGTCGTAGCCGGCGATCGGCCCATTGTCTGCGCTGCCCACCGCGCGCTCGGCGGTGTAGGCGTAGCAGACGGCATGGAAGGGCTGGCCGTACTTGTCATCGGTGAGATTGAAGTCGCCGCGCGGCACGAAGAGCAGGCCGGCAAACCGCCCATCAAGCTCCTCTTTCTCCCCGCTCAGATCTTCCAGCTCCGATGGATTGAGATGCGCCGGCGGCGCCGCCCACGCTCCACGCGGCAGCACAAACAGGCATAAAAAAAGGAATAGAACTGCTCTTAGGGCCACTTTCTCTCCATAGCCGGGCCGATAAACGACCCGGCATTAAATACGAGCGTCCTCACGGACGCAATCCGCTTACGATTGGGTTCCGCCTCCAATCGCCGACGCGCTCCCATTCCCTGCGAGCGTAGCGCGCGAGCCAGGGAGGCAGGGCCGCTAGGCCCGTGGTGGTAAGGGGGTGGGCTTATCAAAACTCGGCACGGGCAGCAGTTCGCCGCCTTTGAGCGCCGACTGATGCGCGACGATGCCGGGCGCGGTGTAGGCGATGGCCTCATAGACGTCGATGGCCGGGCGGCGCTCCTCTTGCAGCGCGGAGATGAATTCGTGCGTGAGGTGCGTGTGGGAGCCGCCGTGCCCGCTGGGATGGCGCAGCGGCTCCGGCAGGCGCTCGTAGAAATCGGATACTGGGACCGTCTGCGCCTGATTGCTCTCGCTGATGGCGTTGGGCTGGCCCACCGGGGAAGCCATGACGAACGAGAAGTCGCTGCCGTACCAGGAGGCTCGCTCGACCTCCGGATAGCCGACGTGCCAGCCGACGATCATACGGCTGCTGTGACCCCGGTCGGTCTGGAAGAACGCCATCTCGCTCCAGAACGGGTTGTTGTAGACATTGGTCTTGAGGATCTCGTCGTCATCGCCCCAGCCGGTACACTGGACTCGGATCAGCCGCTCGCCGGTGACGCCGATGAGGAAGCCGGTCGAGTGAGTCGGATAGTGCATCGGCGGCAGGCCGTGGCGCCAGGTCGGCTTGCCGTCCGCAAACATGATGGTCTCCAGCTTTTCGTGCCAGTACTCGCCTTCCGAGTAAAATAGCTCTCCGAAGCGACCTTCGCGGTACCAGTCCCGCGCCTGAATCGTCTCCCGGCGATAGTAGCTGGTCTCGGCCATCATATAGGTCAGACCGGTGGCCTCGACGGTCTCCTTGAGCGCCTGGCATTCCTCCAAGCTCATGGCGGCGGGAACGGCGGAGAGGACGTGTTTGCCCGCCCGAAGCGCGGCAATACTGTGGCGGGCGTGATCGGGTGGGGGCGTGAAGAGAGCGACGGCCTCCACGTTCGGGTCGCGCAGCAGTTCGTCCAGGGTCTCGTACGCGGTGTCGCAGCGGCACAGATCGCGCAGTCCCTCCCGCCGCTTCGGATGTAACTCTGCCACGGCGGTGACTTTGCAGCCGGGATGCTCGTGGAACGAGAACTCGCGCCCAAAGCCTCCGCCGACGAGGCCGATCCGTATCGTGTTTTTCATGCGCCGGGCTCCTTCGGGAGAGACAACACGTCAGGCCCTCATTCTGTAAGGTGTGTACGGAAAACCTACCAGGTCCTTAGCCGGGCCATGAATGACCCGTATAGCCGGGCATTGAAACGCTTGCTGTGAAATATAAGCAGGCGTGGAAGGCATCGCTGCCGTAGAGTTAGTTATCTTTCTTTGGCTGGAAAGGAGCTAACTCATGGTCGACATCGATACCTTCCTGACCATATTGTACGTTCG
>Ga0209810_1001286_pt1 | contig 39636 bp, 38 predicted proteins | sample Coa_R1_7_FD_187159 | JGI IMG/M metagenome (GOLD analysis project Ga0209810, IMG submission 187159) | Surface soil microbial communities from Centralia Pennsylvania, which are recovering from an underground coalmine fire - Coalmine... | ecosystem: Environmental > Terrestrial > Soil > Unclassified... | reverse complement strand
ATTTGGGTAATTGCCAACCATGCTGGTCGGAATTAGGATTTCCTGGCCGCCGATTTTCATGTGCTCCTCCCAGTTTTCGTTTTCGGCCTCTTAATATGACGCAGCTTGAAAGGCTTGCTTAGAGCAACCGGTTAGGCATGTTAGCCCGTTTGAAGCAGTACAGGCAGATGGGCTCCTTTTCCGGCTTCAGTGCCCACGGCAAGCAATCTTTTTGATCTCACCTTCGGGAGCCAGCCTCTTCGAACAGCATAGCTCGCATGTTTCACCGCGGCATCATCCAATTGATTGATGCCGGCTTATTATTGGGCGCGTATCGTTTTACATTCACTGCCTGGTAAGCGGCGGGGTGGTCCCGAAGAACTGGCGGATGAGCTCAGTCTGACGGCCGGTTCCCGTTTTTGCGAAAATGTGCTGCAGATGTGTGCGGACCGTCGCATAGCTGATGCCGAGCTGGGCGCCGACGGCGGGAAGCCCGTTCCCGCCTACGATCTCCTCAAGAACGCGCGTCTCAGCGGGGGTAAGTCCGAATCTCGCCGTAAAGCCCCGGATTCGATCGCTATGTTCGGCATCCGGATCGACGGCGAGGACGGCGACAGCTGGCCGGTCGACGTTGAAGATAGACAGCGCGCGGTTGGCGGCAAGCGGAAAGACATAGGCGAGAGCTGGCAGGGAGTCCGCGCCGCGGTTGAGCTCGAAGGTTCCGCCGTCATTGCCTTCGCCTCCTCCAGGCCCCGCCCGCTCGCGCGCGACCGCCTTGAGACAAGCGTTGAGGACCGGGGGACCTGCAAGCCGCCCGTGACGATAGCGGAAGCCTAGGCCGCGGCTCAAAATGTCCTCGGCTTTGGCGTTGGCGTATAGCAGGCGGCAATCCTTCGCCAGAAGAAAGACAGCAATGCCAGCAGCAGCGTCCGCGGCGGCGAGAGACTCCGTTGTCGCGTTGGCCCGCGAAAGCAGTCCTTCGATCGCCGCTGCCCGCTTTAGATGCGGCGCGAGAGTTTCCAGCAGCTGCCACTTCTCCGGCTCGACCCAAACCGCGTCGGGCGGCCTGTGGAGGACCAATCGTGCGGCTACATCGGGCGCGCGCACAAGACCGATGCGGACGACGTCTGCCCATCCTTGTGGCCGCGCAAATTCATTATAAAAGGCTGAGGCTGTGAAATGGTCGGTCTGGGTCAGGTAGGTGCCGGCGCTTAGCTCGCCCGGAGCGATTATTGCCGCCGCTGCAGCTAGAGGGTTTATTTTGCAATAAGTTTTCGCGTACGCATCGGCCCAGAAAGGGTCGATATTGCACAAAGCTTTGAAATGCGCCGTATCCGCCTCATGAATAATGAGCGCGCCGCTGAGTGATCTTGTGGCCGCGACAATGCGGTTTACGACGTTATCCCAACCGGCGGGGTCGATGGCAGCGTCATAAATTGCCGCGATAAGGTCGGTGTTGTCCGCCACGGCGCCCCCCCAAGGATTGCACATTGAAGCACAATTTGCCGCGATATTCCAGGACCGGGCCTGGGTATTTGCAAAACGGGAGGTTCGACGCAGAACGCTCGGGCCCAGCAGGATATCAAGCCCATATGCTTGCCGCGTGAATGGACAGCTTAGCGCAGAATGTCGCGCCCTAGCGTTTGGTAGCGGAGGAGCGCTACCGCCTTTCCCCACATCACCCAAACCTACGCTACCGCCTCCGATCGTGCGCGTGATGCTGACCACCGATCTTGTCCATCGAGAATTCGGTTCTCGATCGGCTTGTCCGAGTGCCGACCTGCCAAGGTTGGGGTCGAGGGTTCGAATCCCTTCGCCCGCTCCAGATTTCATTGATTAATCAAGATGTTATGGAAAAGGCCACGACAGCGGCCTCTTTCGTTTTCGCCATGGTCAACACCTGGTCAACACGGCGGCTAGCCGACACCCATTGTCGAAGGCGCGGCATCGCGCAAGGTACGGTTTCGTCGGGCAGTGCGGCACTGGGTTCCACAGCTGCAAACCCCAAAATGACTGCCGGGCCGTCCGGGGAACTGCGGACTGTCCAAGACCGACGACGATTGCGTCGTTTAGGAGGTCTCCTTCGCAAAATGCGCGCCGACCTGAGCGACCTGAGACGGAAGTGTCCCGTGTCGTCAGCCGCGAACGGTCGCGTTTTATGACCCGGTGCCACGGCGGTTAATTCGGCGGGGTTCTTCGTCGACGTGCCTCGAAATCTGCCCATCCGGAAATCGCCCCTGCCCGGCGAAACGAGTGTCCAAAATTCCGCTCCCGCCGTGCGCTACCCAGGCCGTCGTCTTGGTCAGATGCATCTCCGCGGCGTAGGAATATGATCACATTACGAGACGTTCAGCAGTTTTGCGAGCGAGCAAAGTCTGCGCACTCTCCGGACCAGCTGAAAGAACTGCTTCATGAAATATCCGCAAGAATGGGCTTTCGGTATTTCGCCCTGACCCACCATATCGATCTTCGTTCTAATCCGGCCGGCGGCCTGCAAATTGTAAACTACCCACAGGGGTGGATCGACCGCTTTTACGAGAATCGGCTCTTCTCGACGGACCCGATTCATAGAGCAAGTCGTACCACCAGCATCGGCTTTTGCTGGTCTAACGTCGATCGGATGATAGCACTGTCATCGGGGGATCGGGCCGTACTCGCCAACGCACGCGACGCCGGCATTGGCAATGGATTCACTATTCCCGCGAACGTCCCCGGCGAGACAAACGGGTCTTGCTCCTTTGCGATGGCAGAGGGACAGGAACTCGAAGGCGAGCAACTTCCGCTCGTCCAGCTCGTCGGTGCCTTCGCGTTCGAAAGCGCCCGCCGCCTGCTTCGTCCAACTTTGAGAGCCGACGATGAGGCACCGCGGCTGACCGAGCGGCAGCTCGAATGCGTCGTCCTGGTCGCAAGGGGAAAGACCGACTGGGAGATAAGCCGGATTCTCGGCGTCAGCCACGAGACCGTGATCCAGCACATCAAGGACGCTCGTGACCGTTATGGCGTGACGAAGCGCACGATGTTGACGATCCGGGCGCTCTTCGATGGCTCGATCAGTTTCGCCGATATTTTGTCCCGTTAATCCCCATTCCTGGGGATAACGCGAGGCCGCGGCTTCTGCTCGACTGTGTGTCGAAAGGAGGCCAGAGCCATGACAGTCATTGAAGATGCCAGGTATATCGCCGAGGATGCCATCCTCCGGGAAATGTTTGAGGAGCGAAAGCGCGTCTTTGTCGACCTGCTCAAATGGGACGTCCCGGTTCTCGTCGATCGTTACGAAATCGATCAGTTCGACACGGAGGACGCCGCTTATCTCGTGATAACCGGCGAACGTGGCCGACATCGGGCATCCGCACGGCTGCTTCCAACGGATCGACCTCACCTTCTGGACACAGTCTTCTCCGGACTTTGCGAGGGCAGGCCACCCGCCAGCCCAACAATCATGGAGATTTCCCGCTTTTGTCTCTCCCGGCGGCTGACCACCAGCGAAAGACGTGTTGCACGGAATAAGCTCGTCACTGCGCTGGTTGATCACGCGCTCCAACATGGCATCACGGCTTATACGGGAGTCGCGGAGATGGGTTGGTTCCAGCAAATTATCGGGTTCGGCTGGGACTGCTATCCGCTTGGAATTTCTAAGTCCAATGGATCTCCGCCAATCGTAGCGTTGAGGATAGATATTACCGATGAGACGCCAAGTCAGCTTCGAGAAACCGGCATTTATGTCAAATCAGACTTCCGCCACCTCTCAAATCTTGATTCCAGCTTCGGCAGACGGAGGTGATTTCATGATCACCGGAATGGAACTTGCGACGAGACTTCCGAGCGAAGCCAAAAGTCAGCTGGCGCATCTTCGCGAGCAAGGTTTCTGCATCGTGCGAGATATCGTCCCAATAGCGGCAATCGCCGATCTCTCAGCCGACCTTGATCCGTATTTCCGCCGCACCCCGTTCTGCGAAGGCGGATTCTATGGCGCACGGACAAAGCGCTTCGGCAGTCTGCTCCGGCGCTCGCGCCATATCGAAGCCCTCGTCCGCCATGATCTGATCCTTGCGATGATCGGCGCGGTGCTGGGTCCATGGTGTGACACGATCCAGCTGAACCTCACCCAGGCGATCGAGATTTATCCCGGCGCCTTGCCGCAGTTCCCACATAGGGATCAAGACATGTGGCGGGGCGAGACCGGCACGATCGAATACATGGTCAACGTCATGTGGCCGCTCAACGAATATCGCGAGGAAAACGGCGCCACGTTGATCTGGCCAAATAGCCACGGACAGAACGCACTGCATGCCGATTGCTCGGCTACCCCAATCGTCGCGGAATGCGACCCGGGCTCCGCCGTGCTATTTTTGGGTTCAACCTTGCATGGCGCCGGCGGCAACCGCTCAGAGGCACCCCGGCGCGGCTTGATCGTGAGCTACTGCCTTGGCTGGTTGAAGCCCTACGAAAACCAATGGTTGGTTTATCCCCCAAGCGTGGCCCGGAACTTTGATCCAGAGCTGGCGGCCTTGGTCGGATATGTGCAGCATCGTCCCAATCTGGGAAATTACGAAGGACGGTGCCCCTCTATTCTCTTCGGCACCTCGATTCCGGAGCCCCTCGGCGGGATCGACGCGCTACGCCCTGATCAAACCAGCGCGGTCGCGAAGTTTGTCGCGGCACAGCAGACTGAACCGCCGTTCTTGGAGCGTGCAGCGGAAGAAGGTGAACTCAGCCCAGTGCCACACGACCGACGTAGGCAACCGGACCATGTCTTTATGCCGGATCGCTAGGAGCTGCCAATTGGCGCCTAAAGTAAGCGCGCATTCTCCATCGAGGCTTGTGATCTACGCTGGGCGATCGTCGCCGCCCAGCATCGAAGCCTGAGGCAATCGGTGGAGAGACTGAACATCCGGCAATCGATGCTCAGCTGGCGGCCGCGTGATCTGGAATGCCGCTGGTGTCGTGGTGATGAATGGCTACTGCCGAGGTTGGGACGATCGGGCGCTGCCACTATGGAGCGAGCGAGCGAATGATTATCAATACTCAGCGCGGCACCCTTGGCATTTTTCAGCCGCCTACCGAACAACCGCATCGTTGCAACGCTGAATTTCAATGATGTCTAGCATGGACTTGAGCCAACTCAGATATGTTGTCACTGCCGCCGAGGTTGGGAATTTTGCCCGCGCCGCCGAGGCATTGGGGTTGAACACTTCAACCATCAGCCGACGCGTCGGCCGGCTGGAAGACGAACTGGGCGTGACTCTCTTCGATCGCGGGCGCGCAGGCGTTCGACTGACGCCTAGCGGCAGGGCGGTGATCGTCCATGTCAAGCGTGTGCTTGCGGAGCTTGAGATGGTCAAGTGCGCCGGACTAGAGAGCGGGACAGGACTGCTTGGCGAAATCCGCCTGGGCGTTCGAATGCCGCCGATCGGAGAACCCGTTCAGAGCCTCTTGTCAACGTGGCGAGAGCTTCATCCGAAAATTTCTTTGACCATCGCCGAACTGCCAGATCGCGATATTGTAACGGCGCTGCGCGAGCGCCGTCTGGACGTGGCATTGCTTCCAAATTTCATGCTCTGGCCTCACGCGGAGGCGTTGCCGCTCTATCGTGAACGCCTTGTTGCCGCAATCCCTTCAAGCCATCCGTTGGCCTGTCGTGACGAACTGGCTTGGCCGGATCTCGTAGACGAAATTATTCTTGTCCAGGGATGGGAGGAAAGCCAAGCCGCGCGAGAGCTCTATGCCTCCTTCCTTGGCAGCGGCATGCGGTTTCAAGCACACGCGGTCAGCAAACAATCTATTCTTGCCCTCGTAGGCGCGAGTTTCGGGGTCACGCTTGCGGTATCGAGCCAGTCGGAAGTAACCTTCCCTGGTGTGGTCTACAAGACTATCGGCGAACCCAATGCATGGCTTCGCATCGATCTCGCCTGGATGCCAGAGACCGACGAACCGGCCGTTGGCCGATTTGTTGCCTTCATGCGGGACGAAGCGCGATCAAGAAGACTTCTCCGAGTCGAGCCCACCATGCAAAGTTTGCAAACGCGAAATCCGTCGCATGAAGCGTGCCCGTATGGGCAGGACAAGCTCCGCGGGCGGGACTGACAGGTCCTGGCAGTGTTTTCCGTCTCATTCCCGTGATGTCGCTTGCGTGGAACGATGGTCCGGCGCTCCGGCGATTTCTCAACCACGTTCATTGGAGCGTTCGGGCGATGCAGCGCCAGCACGAGGTTCGGCTGTTGTCATCCTAAACAACGGAGAGGAGCTTTGCGCGGGATTGGCTGCGCGCGACTCTCGCGGTTCATCCCGTGATGGCTGCGCGGGTGCCGTTGGCAGCTGCGCGGGTGCCGTTGGCAGCTGCGCGGGTGCCGCTGGCGGCTTCGTGACGGACTCACTCGCGGCGCCTCGGCTCGTCTCCTTTTGGCGGCGGGCTTTCGCGAAGGCGCGGTCGGCAGCCATGAAGCGTGCAAGCATCGGCGCGACGAGTTTGGCCGGTTCGACATTCGCCTGCAGCGTTTCGCGCGCGAGCGCCTGGGCATAGGCAACAAGATCGCGATGGACGGCGGCCGGGAGCTCGATCGCCAACTTGACCGCCTTGTCGTCCTCGATCGTCCCAAGTTTGAGTTTTACCATCGGTGTCTCCTCATCTGCGATAGGGTTCGAGCACGAGATCACGGGTGACCAGCACGCGTACCAGGAACCCCGGCCGGATGGTGATGGCCGGCTGCACGTTCAATGAACGTCCCACAACTTGCTCGCCAACCTGGTTGAAGCTTTGCGAGGCTCCCTGCCGGATAGCTTGCGCCAATGAGTTTTCGCTGTTGCTTGTCCCAACTTCCGACCCGATGCTGAGCAGCGTCGAGAGGATTGCGGCCTCGAACAGCGTGCCCCAGTGATTGTCAACCTCGTCCTCGAGGCCGGCATAACCTTCGGAGTCCGTTCCGGGCTGGCGCTCCAAAACGATCGAGCGGCCATTCGGCATGATGAGGCGGTTCCACACCAAGAGTGCCCGAGACTGACCGAAGGCGATCTGGGCGTCATATTGCCCGATGAGGCGCGCGCCTTGCGGAATCAAAAGGATCTTTCCGGCCGGGCTGTCATAGACGTCCTCTGTCACTTGAGCAGTCACCTGACCGGGCAGATCCGAGCGAAGGCCCGTGATCAAAGAGGCCGGGATGACCGCGCCAGCCTGCAGCACGTAGGTGCTCGCCGGCGGCTGGACGCGATCGGGACTTGTGGTTCGTCGATCGGCGTTGCCGTTCAGGAAGGCGAGCTTGTGGTCTTGCGATGTGAGCTCAGTGGAGATGCCGGCTGCTGGGATTGGCGAAGGTGTTGGTGCCGGCGGCACGGCAGCGAGCGGCTGGACGACGTTCGTAGCGGCAAAGAGATGGCTGGTGCGCGCTGCCTCCTGCTCTTGGGCGATGCGCTGCTTTTCTGGATCTTCAGGCGCCGTGGGCATCGGCATGCTTGGCGCGGGCGCGCCAGCGTTAAGGATCGGGCGGCCGAGATCTCCGGGGAGCGGCGGGCCGAGCTGCGGCGCCGATTTGGGTAGAGCGGTATAGTCCTTTGGCAGGCTGGCGAGCCCGTCCGGCGTAGTGCGGTTGTCGGTGTTGTAGAGTTCAGGGCTGACGCTCCGCTGCTGCGGCTTCAGCGCCAGAAACAGCGTACCCCCGATCCCGAACGCCGTCGCCGCGGCGAGGCCGAGCAAAACCTTGCGCGACAACCTCGTGACCGGGGCGCGACGCGATCGCAGCCGCATCTCTTGCGGCGGACGCGCTGGTCCGCCTTCTTCTTCGTTGGGTGCGCTGGTCAGGATTGCGGCCTCCCGTCGGTGCGGACAATGCGCACGATTTGCTGGTGTTTGGTCCCGAGGCGCAGCTCGGCTGCGGCAAACAGCCGATCGACGATCATATGGTTGCCCTGGACTCGATAGTTCACGAGCTCGCCATCGCCTTCGGCGCCGATCACCCAGAGCGGCGGCATCTCGCCCTGGCTGATTCCGCGCGGAAACTCGATGAACACCTGGCGTCCGTCATCGAAGGCTCGAAGCGGCCGCCAGGCCGGACTGTCGCCCTCAACCTGATAGCGGAAGTTGAGCGCGTTGATATCGACACCGGTCGCGACCGGCGCCACCCCATCCGCTACCGCATTCTGCTGGCGCAGCGCGATGAGCTCATCCTGCGGATAGGCCCAGGAGACCGAAGCCATATAGGTCTTGTCATCCGAACGCAGTTCCAGGTGATAGGTGCGCCGGTCGGTGTTGATCACGAGATTGCTCGTCAGGTCGGACCGTGTCGGCTTGACCAGGATGTGGACGCGCTTAGCGGCGCCCGAGCCGCTTTCTGTATCGCCAACAATCCAGCGCACCGTGTCCCCGGCCGCCACGGGGCCAGACCCTGTGAGCTGCTCGCCAGCTTCGAGGGCGATGTCGGTAATCTGGCCTGGCGCCCCATAGACCTGGTAGAGCGCGCCGTCAGACCATGGGTAAACCTGGATAGCGTTGAGGTACCCGGCTCTGGTCGGCTGAACGCGCGCCGCGCCATTAGCTTGATCGACGCGGGCTTTGGGATCGGGAGCCTCTGGCGGCGCCCCTCTGGTGCCCGGAACCGGCTTCAACTGCCCTGGCAGGGGTAGCAGTTTGGGCAATTCGACGATCCGGACGGGCTTCGGAGGATCGGGCTGGAGCACCGCCTGTTGCGGCGAGTCGTCATAGCTGATGATGGGTGGCTTGTAGGCCGTCGCGCAGGCGCTGAGCGAGACCGAAGCGAGTAGAATCGTTGCGAGCGGCAGGGTGCGCATCAGCCGAGCTCTTTTGACCAGTTGAGGGCGTGGACGTAGACGCCGAGCGGGTTCTTCTTCAGCCGGTCGGCGTCGGCCGGCGTCTGCACGATGATGGTGAGAATGGCGCTCCAGCGCTCGGTCGCGGCCAATGCGCTGTCGACATAGCGACGCTCGACCCATTCGACGCGGAAGCTGTCGTCGGAGGCGCGGATGACGCTCGACACCTCGACTGAGACCTGCATTTTCCCGAGCCTGGAGAAAGGGTCGTTAGTTCGGGCATAGTCATTCAGCGTGAGCGCGCCTTTGTCGGTGACGTAATTGTAGGCCTCGAGCCAATTCTGCCGCAGCACCACGGGGTCGGCCGGAATGCTGCGCACCTGAGCGATAAACCGCGCGAGATGCCAGGCGATTTGGGGATCGGCCGGGCGGTAGTCGGCGACGGCCGGAGCGATTGCCTGAGCCTGACCGAGGCTGTCGACCTGCACTACCCAAGGGGTGATGGTGCCGCGCGCCGATTGCCAGACAAGGCCGCCAGCGAGAACGCCGTTCAACGCCAGCGCGCTAAAGAAGGCAAGACGCCAGTTCTTTGCCTGCACGCGGGCCGAGCCGATCCGCTCGTCCCAGACCTGGCCTGCGCGCTGATAGGGCGTTTCGGGCTCGGGAGTCTTGCCGTAACGGACGTTGGGTCGCCGGAACATGGATCACTCCCCCTCGGAAAGATCGATACCGCTGCCGCTCGACGGATGATCGCCCGAGCGGATGGCGTGGCCGGCGGCAGTTGCGCCGTGACTGATGGTCTGGTTGCGCTTCATGCGGCGCGCCCAAGCGGGCGGCCCGGCGGTTTCGGTCTGGCTCAAAGCGGAAGCCGCGGCGGAACGCGCGCCGGAAGCTTCCTCTCCCGTCACGGCCCGGCCGCCAGCGGCGAAGCTCTGACGAAGGCTGGCGGCCGTGCGGCGCAGCGGACTCATGGCGGCCGAGCCCGCCGCTTCCGCAACCCCCGGCATGCCACCCGCACTGTAGGCCGCGGTGGCCGCTCCCGCGAGGGCCGCGCCGCCGCGCACGGCCCCCGCGGTGGCGCCGCCCGCCGCGCCTACGGCGCCAATCCCAGAAGCGGCGAGTGCGACGCCTGCGGCGCCCACGCCAGCGACAGCGAGGCCCGTGCCTGCCGCGGCACCTGCGCCGAGCTGCGGCCCGCCGGCGATCAGGCCATTGGCGATGCCCGGTCCGAAGATCGAAAGACCGAGCAGTGAGAGCGCGGCCAGAATCAGCGTGAGCGCATCGGAAATCGTTGGCGGGTTATTGAAGCCCGAGGTGAACTGGCCGAAGATCGTCGAGCCGATCCCGACGATGACGGCCAGCACAAGAACCTTCACGCCGGATGAGACGACATTGCCGAGCACTTTCTCGGCGAGGAAGGCGGTGCGGCCGAAAAGACCGAAGGGCACGAGAACGAAGCCCGCGAGCGTTGTCAGTTTGAACTCGATCAAGCTAACGAGAAGCTGGATCGCCATAATGAAAAAACTGATGACGACGATGAGCCAGGCGATCATGAGGATCGCGATCTGGATAAAGTTGTCGAAGAAACTGACGAAGCCCATCAGCCCGGAAATGGAATCGAGGATGGGCTTTCCGGAGTCGATGCCGGCCTGAGCGAGCTTGCCGGGCTGGAGAAGCTGCGCCGCGCTCATTGTGCCGCCGCCGGCCTCGATGCCGAGACCGGCGAAGGAATTGTAAATGATCTTCGCGAGGTTGTTGTAGTTGCCCAGGATGAAGGCGAAGACGCCGATGTAGAGGGTCTTCTTGATCAGCCGCGCGAGCACGTCCTCGGCTGGCGCCATTGCCCACAAGAGGCCGGCGAGCGTAATGTCGATTGCGATGAGAACGCCAGCCATCCCGCGCACATCGCCCTGCACGAGACCAAAGCCGGAGTCGATATATTGGGTGAAGGTCGCAAGGAACCCGTCGATGACGCCGGTGCCGCCCGTCATGTTTACCGATCCTCGATCTTAGGGGCTGACGCCTGAGGCAACGTTGGCCCCGTCTCGCTGTCGCCTGACTGGTAGGTGAAGAAGCGGCGGCGGTTCTCAGCCCAGACCGCTTGACAGCTTGCGTCGTTCTGCGCAGCCATCCCCAACGCCTGGCAGCGGGCGAGCTCGGCCGCGAGCGGATCGACAGACGCGGCCGGCCGAACGGCAGTCCACTCCGGGTCCGCCTTCGGGCGATCGAAGTGCATTGCCGTTGCGCCAATCGCCGCGGCGACGAGGCCAAAGCCCGCTGCCCGACGGATCGCGCAGATGGTAAGCAGAAGATGCCAACGCATCAGTGGAACATCTGTGCGGACCCGGGCTGATAGCCGGTCCCGTAATTGAGGAAATTCTGGAGCTGCTGCTTGGCCTGCGCCTGGCTCTCGACCTGGCGCGCACCTTCGAGACTCTGAGCGCGGGCAATGGACGCCATGACCGCTGTGAGATCAGCGAGCTGCTTCGTCTGCAGCGCAATGAGCTGGTTGCCTGATTGCGCGGCCTGCAGCGCGCCAGTGGCCGATTGGCTCGACGAGACGAGCGCGTTGATCTGGGTGCGGGTCGAGTCGAGATTCTGCACGACGCCCGCCTGCACGCGCATGGCGTCCTGGAACCCGGCTCGTGCGTTCTGCCAGCGCATCTCAGCGTCGACGAGAAGCTGCTGCGACGAGATCGCGCTGGAATAAGTCTGCGGGTAGGTCCGGGTGAAGGCCTGGTCGATCGTGCTGACGCTGTAAGCGATGCGTTGCGCCTGGGTCAGGAGCTGCTGCGTCTGGCTGATCGATCGTTCGAGTTGTGTGAGCGACGAATAGGGCAGGCTCGCCAGATTGCGCGCCTGATTGATCAGCATGGTCGCCTGGTTCTCCAGGCCTTTGATCTCATTGTTGACCTGCTGCAGCTCGCGCGCGGCGGTCAGCACGTTTTGCGCATAATTGGTGGGATCGAAGACGATCCACTGCGCATGCGCTGGCCCGGTTACGGTGGCGACGGTGAGCACGGCGATGCCAGCCGCAAGCGCGGGGCGGCGATGACGATGATGGCGGATCATGACGAGGGCTCCTGGCTCTGAGTGAGCATGTCTGCCGCCCAGTCGAGACCCTTGGCCCGCAGCCATGCGGCGGAGAAACCGTCGCGGCCGTTGGCGGCAAAGAGGTTGGCGATGGCCGCCTGGTCGGTCTTCGAGGAAGCGGCGGTGAAGGCGAGCGCGACCTCGGAAAGGCCGAGCTCGAACAGGCGGTTGCCGCGCCTGGACTGGCAGTAATAGTCGCGCTTCGGTGTCGCCCGGCTCAGAATTTCGATTTGGCGATCGTTCAGGCCAAAGCGGCGATAGATTGCGGCGATCTGCGGCTCGAGCGCCCGCTCATTGGGGAGAAAGATCCGCGTCGGACAGCTTTCGATGATCGCGGGCGCGATCGAAGAGCCATCGATATCGGCGAGGGACTGAGTCGCGAAGATGACAGAGGCATTCTTTTTGCGCAGCGTCTTCAGCCATTCGCGCAGCTGCTGCGCGAAATCGGTATCATCAAGCGCAAGCCATCCTTCATCGATGATGAGGAGCGTGGGGCGGCCATCGAGTTCACCCTCGATGCGATGAAAGAGATAGGAAAGCACTGCGGGCGCAGCGCCGGTGCCGATGAGCCCTTCGGTCTCAAAAGCTTGCACATCCGCCGTGCCGAGCCGCTCGGTTTCGGCGTCGAGGAGCCTCCCGTAGGGACCGCCAAGACAATAGGGACGCAGCGCCTGTTTCAGGGCGTTGGATTGCAGCAGCACCGAGAGGCCGGTGAGGGTCCGCTCGGGAACAGGAGCCGATGCCAAAGAGATGATCGCCGACCAGATATGCTCTTTGACGTCCGGGGTGATCGAAGCGCCTTCGCGAGCAAGGATGGCTGTAATCCATTCCGCGCCCCAGGCCTCTTCGACATATTCGCCAATCCGGGCGAGAGGCTGAAGGGCGACCGTTTGCTCTGCGGCCTCTGACAATCCGCCACCGAGATCATGCCAGTCGCCGCCCATGGCAAGCGCCGCAGCCCAGATCGAGCCGCCGAAATCGAAGGCAAAGATCTGCGCGTGGCTATAGCGGCGGAACTGGAGCGCCATAAACGCGAGCAGCACGGACTTGCCTGCGCCGGTTGGACCGGCAACGAGGGTATGGCCGACATCGCCAACATGGAGCGAGAAGCGGAAAGGGGTCGATCCTTCTGTCCGAGCAAAGAAGAGCGGCGGCGCCCGAAAATGCTCATCCCGTTCCGGGCCAGCCCAGACCGCCGAAAACGGCATCATGTGCGCGAGATTCAGTGTCGAGAGCGGCGGCTGGCGGACATTTGCGTAGGCATGGCCGGGCAAGGAGCCGAGCCAGGCCTCGATGGCGTTAACCGTCTCGCGCATGCAGGTGAAGTCGCGGCCTTGGACGGTTTTCTCCACCAGCCGTAGCTGCTCATCGGCGATGCGGGCATCCTCGTTCCAGACGGTGACCGTCGCGGTGACGTAGGCTTCTCCGGCGAGATCGGAGCCCAGCTCCTGCAGCGCCGCGTCGGCGTCGAGTGCCTTGTTGGAGGCATCGGAATCCATCAGCACCGATGCTTCGTTGGTCATGACCTCCTTGAGGATCGCCATGATCGACTTGCGCTTGGCGAACCATTGCCGCCTGATTTTTTCGAGGAGCTTCGCCGCGTCCGTCTTGTCGAGGCAGATCGCGCGCGTCACCCAGCGGTAGGGAAAGTTGAGCCGGTTGAGGTCGTCGAGCAGCCCTGGCCAGGTCTGCGACGGGAAACCCATGATGGTGAGTGTGCGCAGATGCGCGTTGCCGAGCCGCGGCTCGAGCCCCCCGGTCAGATCCTCGTCGGCGAGAATCGCGTCGAGATACATCGGCGTCTCGGGCACTCGCACCCGCTGACGGCGCGTCGAGATGCAGGCATGGAGGTAAGTCAGGGTCTCACCATCATCGAGCCATTCGGCCTCGGGCATGAATCCTTCGATCAGAGCGAGCACGCGGTCCGTGCGATCGGCGAATCCGTTGAGCGCCGCGCGCCAATCCGCGCCATCGTTGGCGCGGTTCTCATAGAGCCACGCTTCAGCGCGCGTGGCGTCATCCGCCGGCGGCAGCCATAGCAGACTCAGGAAATACCGGCTCTCGAAATGCGCACCTTCCTCCTCGAATTGGGCGCGGCGTTCGGCATCGACCAATCGCGAAGCAGCATCGGGGAATTCGCTGTCCGGATAGCTATGCGCGGGCAGCCGCTGCGCCTCGATGAAGATCGCCCAACCGGAGCCGAGCCGGCGCAGCGCATTATTAAGGCGTGAGGTGATCGCGACCAATTCGGCGGCGGTGGACGAGTCGAGGTCCGGGCCACGGAATTTCGCCGTACGCTGGAACGAGCCGTCCTTGTTGAGGATGACGCCTTCCCTCACCAGCGCGGCCCAGGGCAAGAAATCTGCGAGGCTCTGCGCGCGCCGGCAATATTCGGCGAGGTTCATCATCGGGAGCGCCTCACGCGACCATGTGCTGGGGATAACGAAGGTGACGGCGCACGACATCGACAAAGGCGTAGTCGCGCTTGGCGGCCCAAACAGCGGCAACGTGCCCGACCAGCCAGATCATGGCGCCGGCGATCCAGAGGCGGAGACCCAGTCCGACCGCAGCTGCGAGCGTACCGTTGACGATTGCCACCGCTCGGGGCGCGCCCCCCAACAGGATCGGCTCGGTCAGCGCGCGGTGGACGGGCGCGTAGAAGCCGCCGATGGCGTTGGCCTCGTCCATCAAACCAGCGCTCCGCCGCCAAACTGAAAGAAGGATAAAAAGAAGCTCGAAGCGGCGAAGGCGATCGACAGGCCGAAGACGATTTGGATCAGCCGCCGAAATCCGCCCGCAGTTTCGCCAAACGCGAGCGTGAGGCCGGTGATGACAATGATGATCACCGAGATGACTTTGGCGACGGGCCCCTGCACCGAATCCAGGATCTGGTTGAGCGGCTGCTCCCAGGGCATGTTCGAGCCAGCGGCATAGGCGGGTGCCGTCGCGAGCGTCATGAGGACGAAAGCCGAGGCTGTGACGAATGCGCGCCAAACGCGGGTAAGCAGCATCATGGTTCTCCAGCGGGGGTGAGGATGTAGTCGTCGCCGGGGCCGAGCCCCTGGACGGCGGCGAGGTCAGCGAGGCGGCGCGCGGAGCCGCGCCCTGACAGCACAGCGATCAGATCGATGGTCTCGGCGATGAGCGCGCGCGGGACGGTGATAACGCCTTCCTGAATGAGTTGCTCGAGGCGGCGCAGCGCGCCCATGGCGGACCCGGCGTGGAGCGTGCCGACGCCGCCGGGATGTCCCGTGCCCCACGCCTTCAGAAGATCCAGCGCCTCGGCACCGCGGACCTCGCCGATCGGGATCCGATCGGGCCGCAGGCGCAGCGAGGAGCGGACGAGATCGGAGAGCGAGGCGGCGCCGTCCTTGGTGCGCAGCGCCACGAGGTTCGGCGCGGCGCATTGCAGTTCGCGCGTGTCCTCGATCAGCACCACCCGGTCACCGGTCTTTGCGACTTCCGCGAGGAGCGCGTTGACCAGCGTGGTCTTGCCGGTCGAGGTGCCGCCGGCGACGAGGATGTTCTTGCGCTCCCGGACCCCCGCGCGCAGGAGTTCGGCCTGCGCACCGGACATGATGCCGGCCTCGACGTAATCGCCGAGGGTGAAGACAGCAATAGCGGGCCGGCGGATCGCAAAGCATGGTGCCGCGACGACCGGCGGCACAAGGCCCTCGAACCGCTCCCCCGTCCCGGGCAATTCGGCCGAGACGCGTGGCGAACCAGCGTGGACCTCGACGCCGACATGATGTGCGACAAGGCGCACGATGCGTTCTGCATCGGCGGGGGTGACGCGGCAGCCGGCGTCTTCGAGACCGCCCGACAACCGATCGATCCAAAGCCGCCCATCGGGGTTAAGCATCACCTCGACGATGCCCGGATCCTCGAGATAGCCCGAAATCGCCGGGCCAAGCGCAGTGCGCAGCATGCGGGCGCCACGGGCGAAAGCTTCGGACCGGAAGGAGATCGTCGTCACATCGAACCCCGCTACGCCACCTCGGTGCGGAGGCGGATATGTCAGCGGGGTTGATTAGAAAGAGCCTGAAGCGGCACAGCGCAACAACGATGTGCGGAGCATAGGGCTCTGGGACAAAAAGACATGCTATAGGGACGGCGGCCGATAAGTTAAAAGAAGCACTCGATTCCGCATGACTCCTTGCAACGTGGCCTCCCCTCTGAAACGGCAGGGACTAGGAGTTGCGCATCCGCTTCGCGGGTCGATTGCGGAGCTTGCCAAAGTCGGCGCACTGCTTTCAGAGATTTATCGGCAGTGTCGAGCGCCATAGTTCAGCTTGGGAAAGGGCAAGGGTGCACTAAAGCTCGTTCGGCTTTGGCGCGTAGCCGCTCTCATCACCTCGCGCAAGATCGATGTGTCGAGCCGGGCGCCAAAGTGCGCTGCCAAGTGATTTTGGCTGAAAATATAGTTCTACTAACGAATGGATTTATGGAAATGACCCACAAAACGAAGATTGTGCAAGAATACGCGGAGCTTTTTTGACCTGGTGATCTTATTTCCTTCTATCGAAAAATTTAGATTACGGCTGTTGCTGCAGCTTGTGAAGCTACTACCGGCAAGCCTCGATCACCGGTGCGAAACCGCTTATCGGTGCCGATATGTCGCAACGGTCTTCGAGCAGCCGTTAGATCCAAACAAGAGAGTCGAGCTACTTAGCACTGGGTTGAGGTTTCCTGAGCAAATAGTCGCAAATCACCCATAAGGCGCGGTTCTTATTACCTGCAAATTCACCGGCCACGCCGCTTTCGGAAAGGCATTAGCCGTTCCACTGGAGGAAATCGCGCTTTAATTTCACGGACAACAGGTCTTTTGCCAAGCGAGCTTGCGCGCCGCAAGCGTCAGACGTGAAGCAAATTTACGGCGTGGCGGCGCTCGAAATCAGCGAAAAAAATGGGCGTCGCTCAAAAACTTCAAACTCTGCGCGTGATCCCGTTGCAGAGTGAGATATTACGCCTCGGCTTTCAGGATTTCATCAAAAACCGCATCAAGCGCAGCGGAGAAAGCGTCCGTCTGTTTCCGGAACTCATCAGTGTTCCTGGTCACCATTCGGACCTTTTCAGCAAGCGCTTTGCTCGATTCTTTTATCTCCTCGTAATCACCGATAAGCGGCTCATTCTCAATAAATTTAGACATTGCGCAAGCAATCCCTGGAAAATAACAAAGTCCTCGCCGAGATTATCGACCAATTGCCTGACTAGCCGAGAGCCTGAAACCGGAGCGCAATTTGCGGTGCAGAATGCAAATCGAGGTACTAAATTAACCTTCAAATTCGAATCGCTGAAATACTAAATTGGAACCTAAGTTCCGCAAAACGAAATCAATGATCCTTCACACAAAAACTGCCGTCCCCAAAGAATCCATTGGTGCGCTGATGCTTTGTTGAGCGGTATCGGAATTAAATTTTTGCAAAGCCTCGAGCTTTCAGATAAGTCAATTTCTAGCATATCCTTGCTGGAAAAATCTACTCCTTGCTGGAAAAATCTACTTTCTCTCTCCGCAAAAGCTGCAACAGTTCATAATGCTCGCTGCTGGATCGAAACGGCTCCGGCTTCGAAGTGAACGGCCGTTCCAAAGTATCCAAAATATGGCAAGCCTTTTTGTTGGGTCGAGGCCCAAGACGGATCACCCGCATCTTTTGAGATTCAAGATCCTGGTAGTTGGGGTTGGATAGGACCTTGTTTCGCGTTGGCGCGTCAGCCTGGCTTACTTTTGGGCCCCGAATATAAACTGGCGCTTGAACTGGTCCTGGAAAATCGGACAGGGTGTTAAGGTGTATTCCGCCGTGTAACGGAGGGATATGCGATGACGACGAGACGGCGGTTTAGCGGTGATTTCAAGTCCCGTGTGGCACTGGAGGCGCTGCGGGGCGACAAGACGGTCCAGGAGATCGCCTCGAAGCACAAGGTTCATCCGAACCAGGTGAGCGCGTGGAAGCGCCAAGCAATTGATGGCCTGTCGGAAGTATTTTCGAACGGCACGGACCGCGAGCGGCAGGATCACGAAACAGAGGTTCGCGATCTTCATGCCAAGATCGGGCAGTTGACGGTGGAGCGGGATTTTTTGTCCAAAGGGCTCAAGCGATGAGCCGGGAAGAACGCAAGGCGATGGTCGCGCCCGATCCCGGATTGAGCTTGAGCCGTCAATGCCGTCTTCTTTCGGTCAGCCGGTCCTCATTCTATTACGCGCCCAAGGGAGAGAGCCCGGAGAATCTGGCGCTGATGCGCCGCATCGACGCGCTGTTTCTCAAATATCCTTTTTACGGCAGCCGGCAGATGGCACGCCAGTTGTCTCGGGAAGGTGTCTGCGCAGGCCGTCACCGGGTCCGCCCGCTGATGCGGCTGATGGGCCTGGAAGCGATCTACCGCGCCCCCAAGACGAGCGTGCCGCATCCGGAGCACCGGGTCTATCCCTATTTGCTGCGCAACGTCGTCGTCGATCACCCCGATCAGGTTTGGTGCGCCGACGTGACCTACATACCGATGCGACGGGGATTCTTGTACCTGGTGGCCATCATGGATTGGGCGACGCGCCATGTTCTCGCTTGGCGGCTGTCCAATACCATGGACGCCAAGTTCTGCGTCGAGGCACTCGCAGAAGCCATGGCCAGATACGGCAAGCCCGAGATCTTCAACACCGATCAGGGCAGCCAGTTCACGAGCCTTGCCTTCACCGGTGTTCTCAATGACACGGGTGTTGCCATCTCCATGGACGGCCGCGGACGGTGCCTGGACAACATCTTCATCGAACGCCTGTGGCGATCGCTGAAATACGAGGCGGTCTATCTGCACGAGATGACCGACGGCTTCGCGGCCGAGCGGGTCATCGGCGAGTGGATCGGCTTCTACAATACCGAGCGGCCGCATTCGGCCCTCGGCGGCGCGACGCCGGCCGAGGCTTACGCCGCGGGCCAGCCTGTGGATATGATGGACAAGGCTTGCGCCTTGCCCACATCCCCACAGGCCCAACAGCCACAGAAGGCTTTCGAAATGAATGAGGTTCTGGCAGCATGATCAGCAACCGGAATACACCTTAACCAAGCTGCCAACCTGTCCAACCAACCAGGACCAGCTCAGGCGCTCGGTGCGCCAATCACGCAAATGCGGATATCAAAACCAAGCTCTCTGCTGATAATGGCGCAAGTCCTCGAGGTGAGGCAGCCCCGCTGTCTTGGGTAATTCAAGCAGCGGGTTTGCACTTTATTCGGGGCGAGCCTTGAGCAGATCGCGGATTTCCGTGAGCATCAGGACCTACAAAGTCGGGCCAGGGGGCAGGTCTGGGCGCTTCTTCTTTTTTCAGCTGGTTGATGGCCTTAATCGGTAGAAAGAGGACCCAGGCCACAATGAGAAAATTCAAGGCAACGGTGAGAAATTACCCCCAGCAGACTTCCGAGCGCTCAGCCATTTCGGAACGTTCAAAGTTTCACGTTCCTAAAGCTGCAAGATGTCTTCGATTATGCTGTCGGCAAGCGTGCCCAAGACATTTGCCGATATGTCTTGGCGCAAGCATGATTTTGCCCGCCTACTTGGCGCAACGGCGCAGTCGTGGCTGAGCAATCGTGAATCTCGCGTGTTGCAATAGGTCAAAATTCGTTCGGCCGTTGCCGCATGCTGCCACGGCGAGTCGCCAAATTTATGCGAGGGTGAGGTGGCCAGCGTGTTGGCCATGTTTGCGCTTGATCCTAACATCGCTGACCCCTTTTGGCTGGCACTGTAAGTCGATTGCGGTAGACCAAGTGCTGAGCTATCATAACTGTTAAGACCAAACAGCCGCACCGTTTGAGGCGGCACCAAGCATGGATGACCGCCATAAAGTGCGTGCTTTGCTCATGGAGCAAGGGAGGGTTCCTATATGGCGATTGCCACAACACTGCAGCAACATCTCGCTTCCAAACATATCGAGTACGATCTCGTTCCGCACCCACAGACAATGTCGGCGATGCGTACGGCCAAGACATGCCATGTCCCAGCTCACTGCCTAGCCAAGGGAGTTGTGGTGCGCACGAAAGGGAGTTATGTTCTCGCGGTCCTGCCTGCGTCACATCAGATTGAGCGAGCGGACCTCAAAGGGCAGCTCGGAGAAAGTTTCTCTTTCGCTTCTGAGCGCGAGCTTGACAAGCTCTTCCCGGATTGTGCCCACGGAGCGATTCCTCCGATCGGCGAGTGTTACGGAGTGAATAGCGTGGTGGAGGACAGCATCCGCGAACAGCCGGACATTTACTTTGAGGGCGGTGACCACACGACGCTTGTGCACGTTGCCCAGGCAAAATTCGCACTGCTCGTCAGGAACGCCCCGCACGGGTGCTTCAGCATCACCGCTGCTGGTCGCGGCAGGCACTGGTGGAACTTGTTTTGTTGACACTATGTGGCCAGGTTCGATCGGCTGCTCGCAGGAGGTGAATGTTCAGTTTGTCAAGCCTATCGCATTGCTCAGAGGGAGAGCGGTCATCTCGCGGCGTTAGGCGACCTCGTTTCGCCGTTCCGTCTGCGGACACATGTCAGAGTCGCTCGGACATTTTATAACGAACACGTCGGCGGCCACAAAAATGGACTTGTTCCGCTTTGGGTCCCTGACTCGAAGCGGCATTAAGGGCCATAAAGATCACGAAAACACGGAAGCGCCGGTGACGATTGTGGAGCGCATTAGCCTTTGGCTACGGGAGGTTGGCGGAGCATATTGTGACGATTGTATCGCCAGGGAACTCAAGCTGCCTCGGCGTCAGCAAGCGAGCAGAGCCACCAAAACTCTCTCAACCACAAGGAACTTTTGCCGGGAGAAAGGAATCTGCTCGCTATGCGGCGCTCGAAAGAACGTTATTGAAGCAGTTTAGCGCAAGTGGCGAGCAAATTCTGCTATTCTCATAGCCAAATGGGCGATGCCTGACCTTTTTCGATCGAACGTTTTTCGGCACGACATCGGCATGCTCGCGAGGCACCAAGTACGGTCGAGCCTTGTCTGGGGGTGTCGCCCGATCTTGACCGCCGGGAGCTGGACGGCGTCGAATACCGGTATGTCTATAAAACCGTATCCCCGCTAAACCCGAACGCCCGCGCACCGCGAAAGTCTTCTGCGGCGGTCTCGTCTGGCAGGAGGTCGAGCCGCGACTCGAAGACGTGTTCATCCACATGTTGAGCGAAAGGGGAGAATGAATCGTGACCACATTCTCTTTCGAGGGATCCGTCCCGCTCCAGCAAGTGCCCGCAATGCGATGTTAGCGGTTTATGAAGACATTTCTCCGAACGCCATCGCCCACTTCAGCAACGCAAAGCGGATCGAATTGCGGATTCAGCTGATCGGGGAAATGACCCCTAGGGTTGCAGACTACGCGGGTTCTCCCAATCATGTAGTCGAAGGAACCGTGTACATGGCCATGGATCCACAGCGCTGGCTCGTGTTTTCGGATCAAAAACTCGATATTCGATATGGACGCGGGATTGAGGGGATCGCCCTCGCCTTTACCAGCGATGGATCTGGGAGATGGCGCATGGTGTGTGACGACGATCGTGATACCGTCAAATGGCCGCCCAAGTTCGTTATCAAGAAACTCTATTGATGCGGTGTGAAAACGGACTGTGTCTGATGGGTGCAGAAGTCGCAGCTTGTACCCTCGCAATATGCTAATAGCGCGAAAATCTTCGAGCTGGTGGTGCGCAATCCTCATTGAAGCAAGTGGACTATGATAAAGCCGAAAATCCGTCCATAACGTTGTCCCAATGATGCGCACACGTTCCCCTGCTGGCGACCTCCACATGCGCGTCGCTCGCTCGAGAAAGACGAGTTGGCCCTTAGTTTCATTAGCTTTTTGCCGATTGGCTGCCACAACCCGAAAGAGTTCATCGCCAAAAAATTCATGATTCCCGGCGACAAGAACTGTCGGGATGACAAAGTTGCGAACCGCCCAATCCACCGCGTGAGTGCCAATGTGAATATCCCCAGCGAGCACAAGCAGGTCCGCATTGGACTTGGGCGGGTTGAAATAGAAATCGAATTTGTCGAATGTCCGCGCATTTTGAGCGGCATTCTGGTAAGCTCTCGCATCGAACTCGAGATGAAGATCGCTCATGACTGCGATTTTCATTGCGATTCTCTTACTTAAACTAGCGTGAGCCAAGAGCAGGCATTATTGATCGAGTTCCGTCGACTCTCGATGCTGCGGTCGCTTTCCCTGCGGTTCAAAGTTTCAGGAAAGCGGCGCGGGGGTGGCAGACCGTCTTCTCCGCGGAGGTGATCGCAACCGTGGCCACGTGCCAGCTGGATAATGGGAACTCCATCCGCTAGCGGTCAATAGCATCTGCAAATCTGCAAGGGTCAAGAATCCCCGCGTTGTTGCTCTGAATTGCTAAGGGCAGCGATCCTGACCGTCAGGGACGGTCGGAGTTGAGTATCCGGGCATGCGAAAGCTGCGTCGTATTTCATGCTATGCGAAGTCAGAGCCGTACTTGCGGGACGTGAATGTGATATTCACCTCAACATCCTCGTCAAGCTTGCCGAGAATGGCAATTAGCCGTTCGAGCCTAAAGCGTCCAAGCTGCTTATTCCGAATGCGGGAGAGGTCCGAACGAGGAACGCCCGCGACCTTTGCCGCGCTACTCGTTGATCGTTGAGAGCTTACGCTCGTTGAGAATGCAGATTATCTTCCCAGCGATGACAGCGTGCACCTGCTCCAGCTTAGCAGCGGGCTGCTCAAAGTCCCGGTAAAGGCTGGCGCCAGCCGGTGCTAAATTTAAATGCTCTCTGCTCAATTCAAAGCCTCCTTTTCGGTCGCTTTGACTCTTGTTGCTTTACTCCTTTTTTCCGTTTGGCTTGCTGCAAGAACACGGAAATGTCTCATGCAGACTCCTACCGCCGTATGCGCTTGGAGGAGTCATTAGCCTCAAGAGGCGATTATAAGGCGAACTCCATCGCCCAGGGCAACTTAACCACGAGAATATCAGTCGGCAGGCGGCCGTTTTGCAACAAGATGTTCGTAACCACGCTCCCTATGCCTACCGGCCGGTGGCCAATTGGCCTTGGCGAACTTGACCGTCCGGCGCACAGAAATCGATCTGCGTAGTTTGAAGGCTTCTTCTCCGGGAATGCGTCCTTTGATCGGGTTGATCGTATGACGGTGATGGGCGCTGGCGCGGCGCGGCATCCAGGCTTGGTCCGGCTTGCAGCTTCGCCATGAGAATTGCACTGCAGGGTTCTCGTTTTGTCTCTCGGCCAAAGTGGCGAGACTCTTGGAGATTTCCTGGTGTTTGGTTTTGCCGCTCATCGCTGCTGTTTTGCGGCATCTCGGCCGGTAGAGGTGGCCGATAACGGTAGGGCCGCACCATCAGATCGGAATCCCCGATCTGGGAAACGCCGTTCATTCACGCTTAGTGCCTCTCAAACGATTGCAAAGCAAGAAAGGTGAGCTATAATTTTGTTAAAAGCCGCACATTCTGGAGCGGCGGCCATCCAGGACGACTCTCACAGACCGCGCGGCTTGTCCGAGGATGGGAGGGTTTGTTATGGCGATCGCGGGGACACTGCTGCAACATCTTGCCGCTAAGCACATCGACTACGACCTCGTTCAGCACCCAGCGACGATGTCGTCAATCCGCACTGCCAAGGCCTGCCACATCCCGGCTCACTGTGTTGCCAAGGGCGTCGTACTCCGGACGGGAGACCGTTTTCTCCGGAGGGGAGACCGTTATGTTCTCGCCGTGCTGCCGGCGTCGCATTATTTGCAGCGAGCGGACCTCAAAAGGCAGCTCGGCGGAAGCTTCGCTCTCGCTACGGAGCGTGAGCTTGATAAGCTATTCCCGGATTGCGCTCATGGGGCAATACCCCCGGTCGGCGAGTGCTATGGGCTGAATATCGTGGTCGAGGACAGCATCCGCGAGCAGCCGGATGTTTACTTTGAGGCCGGCGACCACGCGACGCTCGTGCATATTAGCCAGACACAGTTTGCACGGCTCACGGGATGCGCTCCGCACGGCCGCTTCAGTGTGCATGTTTGAGTCATAGCAGACGAAATCCCGCTCCGCGCGGCGGGACTCGCAAAGCCGTTATATCGCGTCTCGTCGACCCACAGGGCTAGATTCGATCGAATATTTACCGGAAGTGAACAGTCAGGTTATTCAACGTATTTCGCGTTGCTCACAGGAGGAGATAACACCTCAGCCACTAATTGTAGGCGGCGGGCAGTTGCACTGTCACATCAACATCGGGCGAGCATTCCGCGTTAAATACCCTCTTATACAGATCGTCGCCATAACTCGTTTGCAAGGGTTCTCCTTCGAGGACTCTGAAAGTCCGTACTCCGTCGGCTCGTCTCTCAGCGCGCAAAAACATTGCATTTGCCATTTTCTTGTCATATACGCCGCGCGCAAATTCATACAAGTGCGTAACGAAAAAGACCTTGATTCCGCTTTCGACCAATGCTCCCGTGATCTGTCCCGCAATCTCCGAACCTTCCCGCTCATTGGTCGCGGCAAAGGATTCATTGCATAGCAATAGGGAATTTCGCTTGATGATGTCCGCCATTTGGCTCATTCTGCTGAGTTCTTCATCCAGTTTGCCCTTTCTCATTGTGATGTCTTCTTCCCGCTTGTAGTGGGTGAAAATGCCGTTAGCAATCTCGGAGCAGAAGGATTGCGCAGGCACAAAGATGCCTGCCTGCATCATCAATTGAGCTAGACCAACACTTCGCAAGAAAGTCGATTTTCCTCCCTGATTGGCGCCTGTGATGATCATAAGGTCCTTGTTGTCTGCGTCTAAATCGTTACCCACAACCCGCCGTCTTGAGCTTAAGGCAAGACATACATCATATAAACCATGAGACGAATGATTACGTTGGCCCGATCCCGTAGGCGTAGGGAAGCATGTTGGCTCACCAAGCTGCGTAAGCTGCCCATGCAAGTTAAGGCAACCAATATAAAAAACTAATTCCGTCCGCAGCATCTGAAAGAAACTCAGAATATGGTCTGTCGCTTGGGCGAGCGCGTTGGCGGCTCGGTTGAGACCTTTATCCCTCAATTCCGATACGGCCCTTGCTCCGCTCTCATCGCGCGGATGGAGATAAAAGGTGTACACCTGCGGCTTTTGTGCAAAAAGCCGAGCAATCCAACTGCGTGCTTCGCGTGGAGATTTGCGGAGCACATAATTTGCGCCTTTGTTGCCTTTCCCCAATTCAGCGCTAATCAAGACTCCAGGGCGAAATCTAAGTTCCGCTAAATGTTCTTCGATCGTGGTTAAATACGCGTCGCTGAGCTGCTCCCTGAGCATTGCGAACAGCCTGGAGAACCCCTCCGATTCAAATGCCGCTGCATGCTGATCAGCAATTCCTCTCAAACTCCGCAACATACTCCCGAAATCCTCGAGGAATTCGACAGCTCTGCGGAGAATCCCGCCAGGATAACGGCTGAAGAAGCCCAAAAAGTTCTTTTTCTCACTTTCGATCGCTTCGATCACGATATGATATATGCCCCTCACAATTTGCGGGTGTTTCAAGCAGTCACGGAGAATATCTTGCCGATATAGGATCGTGTCTTTATCGGTCAAACTGGACAGAACAGCTATCTTCGCCGCGTTAAACAAATACTCATCGTCGAGCACCATGGCGGCGAACAAGGTGTCCAACGCCAAGTCTTGTGTCAGAGCTTGCTCGTTCGGTGGCAACGGCCGCTTTAGATCGAAATCTCGATCTTTATACATCAGGAACGCTTTCATGACTTTACGCGCTCCTTCAAACAGTCGTACGTAAGGCGATATTTTGCGGCAATTGACATAGCGTAGGAAAGCCCGTCCGCAGGTCTTCGAACAACTTTAAAAGTTCGCAATGTCGGATTTTCGGGAACGATTGTGCTGACCATGCTTGCAGTTTGTTCACTAGCGGACGCCAATTCATCAATGAATGTCACCCAGACGCAGAGCAGGTCCCATCGCACTAGTGTTTCCATTACTCTCCTGCTCAAGAAAATCGCGTCTTGCAATGTTGTGGACGTAAAAACCTCATTCATTATGATAATGCTGCTTGATGTAGCCTCTTTGAGAATGGAGCGAATTCTGACCAGGTCGTCCTGCAGCTTGCCACGGGGATTATCGATCCTCTCCTCTTTTTCGAAATGTGTGAAGAGTCTGTCGAAGAGAAAGAGTTGTGCTTCTCTTCCGGGGACGGGGCATCCTATGCTCGCCAGATAATGCAATTGTCCGAAAGTGCGGGCGAAGGTGGTTTTCCCGCCTTGGTTCGGACCGGTGACGACAATGACGCGTTCTTTGTTTTTCAGGTAGAAGTCATTGCAGACAATGGATTTGTTTTCGGTAATGAGCACATGAGCTAAGGCGAGATCGAATCCTTCGTAGTCATATACCTCCTTGGACTTGCTTAAGATCTGCGGATAACAAAATAGCAGCCCTGCGCGCTGTAGTTTTGCGATGTGCTCAAGGTATGCAATGTAGAAATGGACCTCACGATCGAAGACGGCTATGGCCTCGTCCAGAAAACGGACACTTGCTGCGCAGTAGCGCTCAAGATCGGAAAACACCTCCGGGTGTAATTGGGCGACGAAGTCCAATATTTTCGCCTCAATGTGATTCATGTCCGGGTGATTCATATCCGGGTTCGTGGAATATTTTGCTTTGTAGTCTTTCACGGCTCCATGTTTGAATTTTTCGAATGTCTCCTCAACATCGGTGCTGTAGTCGATCTCGGACTCGTATTTGCGAACCTTGATGGCGTTGCCCTTCAGGACAACGCAGTATCTCACGGCGGCCAAATTGGCTTTGAGCGTTTTCGTTTCCTCCACAAGCGAGGTGAAACGGGCGGACGCCGCATAGTTAGTTACGTATTCGCGGAAGGCTAGCAACCCCCGTGATTTGAGACCAACGCTCACGAGGTCATTTGCGAAGCGGATGATGGCGTCGCAATAAATACCCACCGTCTCCAAAAGCCATGCTTGTTTCTGGCGTTCGTAATAAAGCTTTTCCGCCTGGGCCAAGTGTTCGCGCACGGTGCGCATATTTCGCGCAAAGCCCTTTACCTGCTCGAACAGAGTTGGATTTTCCAGGTCCTGCATGACTTCATGACGATATTTGATAGCCTCGATACGGCTCAACGGGACGTAAAAGAACGGTTTGAGATCGAATTCTGGCCATGCGGCCGCGATGGCGTCGACGATCTGATCAAGATTCAAGTCGCGAAAAAATGGCGGCGCGTCAGCATGTTGCGTCTCTATGCGATCTGCGGGATTTTCAAAGAGTATGCTTTGGAAACTCATTGGAGTGGACCGGTTTCATGCCGATATAGACTGTCCGCATAACATGGCGTCGAGACAGGCACCGCTCGTGGCCGGACATGGGGGACTGGGCCGAAGCACTCTGCTCCCGAGGAGGCTTGGGAGGTCCATTGCAAAGCATTTCGGCGGGGCCTTACAGTTGCCTCGGCAGCAGCAGGCATAGCGAGATCAATGCTGGCCGGATGCGCACAGGCCAATGAGAGCCAACGGCCAGCTCGTAAGCGCTTGAATGTGAAGAAGATCATCAAAGGCTCCTGCCAGGGCAACGCTTTAGCAGGAGTCATTAGCCCCGCAGGGCAATTCCGGCGAACTCCATCGCCAATGAGTATTTAGGTCCAACACTGTTCCGGTCAATAGGAACGGCGGCGCTTCGCTTGCCTCCTCAGGCATCCTCTTTCAATCTAGACGGGGCGCTCATAATCGCGCATTCATCATTGGGATATTGCATGGGATTGTAGCGCGATGGGGTTAACAACGGGCGCCGCCAGCCGAAAGACAAGCGATCGCGCCGCGGTGCGATTCATCGTCTTGCTCGGGTTCGTCAGTCTTTTTGGCGACATGACCTATGAAGGCGCCCGGAGTATCGTTGGGCCATATCTTGCAACGTTAGGCGCCTCTGCCACGGTGGTCGGTATTATCGCAGGGTTCGGCGAGTTGGCCGGCTATGCTATCCGCCTGGTCTCCGGCTACATCGGCGACCGAACCGGACGTTATTGGACAGTCACGATCGCCGGTTACGTCCTAAACTTGTTTGCCATCCCTTTGTTGGCATTGGCGGGCAGCTGGGAATCCGCGGCTATCCTGATCGTAGCCGAACGAATGGGACGCGCGCTGCGCACTCCGACGCGCGACGCGATGCTGTCTCATGCTGCGAGCCGGGCCGGTGCCGGTTGGGCATTTGGGTTGCATGAGGCAATGGACACCACCGGAGCTATCGTGGGGCCCCTAGCACTCAGCGCCGCCCTCTACTTCGGGCGCGGATACAAAGTCGGCTTCGCTATGCTCGCCGTCCCAGCCTTCCTTTCCATCATTGTCCTGTTTGCTGCTCGTTTACAATTCCCTGCGCCACACAATCTGGAAGCTGCGGAACCAATCACGGAGCCGACCGCGCTTCCTCACATATTCTGGATTTACTCCGCCTCTGCAGCATTCATCGCTGCGGGCTATGCTGATTTTTCGCTCCTCGCCTATCATTTCGGCAAAACTGCTATGGTCGCAACGCCCTGGGTTCCGGTTCTCTACGCCGTTGCGATGGCTGCGGCTGCAGTAACCGCGCTCGGGCTTGGTTTTTTGTTTGATCGAGCTGGTATCGCGATTTTGGTGCCCGTTACTATTGTTTCGGCCATTTCAGCGCCCCTAGCCTTCCTCGGCGGTCCCTTGCTGGTCGCTATTGGCGTTATTTGCTGGGGCATCGGAATGGGAGCGCAAGAGTCGGTGATGCGCGCGGCCATTGCTTCAATAGCGCCAAGGGACCGCCGGGGAACTGCATTTGGTCTGTTTCACGCGATCTTCGGTATTGCCTGGTTTGCCGGCAGCGCGCTTCTTGGTATCGTCTATGATCATTCAGTCTTAGGAGTTGCGGTAGTATCGCTCCTCCTCCAGCTCGCCGCTATTCCCGTTCTTGTTTTTGTCATGAAGGGATGGCCTGTACAATCATTGCCAAATCACTGAGACAAGCCGTAGGCGTGAATGCGGGTGCGCGCTATGGTTTTTTCACGGTCTTTGTTGAAATGATAAGAGCTGCAGGACAACCCAATCGGAAATCAAAGCTTATCCATCTTACCAGATTGCTGATCCGCACAGAATCTCATTCGCCGCAGCTCGTACGGCGCGCGCGGGATGGTGAGCGCATAAGTTCCGCAAGGCGGTATCATCTTTATGTTTTTGGCGGATAAGGCGCAGACTTTTGACGATCTCTAACCCTTCTATGACATCGATCGGGTGGCGGAGAGCGCAGTCGACTAGCGGCGCCTCGGCCGCTTTCTCGCCCCTCAACCCTAGTGCGATGATCGCGCGCATTCGTACATCGGCAAGCGGATGGTCGAGGGCGTCAATCAGGCGCTGGGTATAGGGTTTCTTCTCCCACTCCGCCACTAAGGCGTTGCAATAGGGACAGGCTTCGGCGCGAACCGGAATCTGCTGATAGCATTTCGGGCAGAGCGCTAGCTCTTCCGCCATCGCCTCACTTGCGCTCGCCGAGGAACCTTGCATTGATTTAGTGCGTTAAGCCTTATATAATCACCGTGGCGATGGAGTTCGCCTGTAATCGCCTTTCTGGCTGATGACTCCTCCAAACGTCTCAGACGGCAGGAGGAGATCCCGATGCAAAATCGTGGCTGTACGGGCGCAATCCCTGACCGTGCGGGAGGTCCGCCCTCGGCGGGCCGGGATTCAGTCCGTCTCGAACAAGCAATCAAAAAACTCAAATCATTTCATGATGGGGATCGAGGCCTCCTCGAGACCGTCGCGTGCGGCACACAGGCGATTGCGTCCCTACGGGCGCTCCTATTCGAACGGGAGCCAAGCGGGCTGTTTCAGGCTCGATGCCGCGCTGTAGAGGCTTTGGCAGCGCTCGCCGCTTACGATGTGCTTGCCGAATTCCTCAGGGCTCCGCGTGAGGCTGCCGATCCTGTGGAGCGCGTCGGCGATGACGTAGTGGCCAATGCGGCGGCACGTGCATTAGGAAGCTTGCGAGAGCCGCATGTATTTGAGCTGCTCATGTGGCTTGCGGAAACCAACCCACTGCCGGGCGTTATCGCGGCGCTTGGTTCTTCCGGCCGGGCCGAGGCCATCCCTTATCTTGTGGAGGCTCTTGCCGAGGACGAAAGCCGCTTGGCTGCCGAGGCGGCCCTGCGAGATTTTGGCCCTCGCACGCATCAGGCCCTAGCTGTTGCCGCATGCCGGAGCTCGCCACCCCTAGAAGACGAGAGCGAGTCCCGCTTGCGGCAGCGCCGGAGCGCGCTCGGGCTCTTGGCCGAAACCGGCGCGCGGCCAGAACTGTGGCCAGCGCTGCGCAATTTGATGCATGAAAAAAATTCAAAACTTGCAATGCTGGCATGCAAAATAGGTCTCTTGAGCGCACCGGAAGCCGAGAAGCGTGACGTTATTTTGCGCTTGCTAAGCCTTTTGCCGGACGCGGATTTTCTGCTGGAGCAAGAAATAAATCATTGCCTCGTAAGCTACCTCGGCAGGGAAACAGAGCAAGAGGTGTGATCGGCTGACCGTCCGCCAGAGCTCGGAGCCTAAGAGGGGAAGACGAAATGCCAAAGATCCTACTTACGCGGCATGGCCATGTCGAAGGCATCTCACCGGAACGGTTCCGGGGCCAGACCGATCTCGCTCTTACCGGCGAAGGGCTGGCACAGGCGGCGGCGTTAGCTCAGCGCATTAGCCGCGAATGGCATCCTGTGACCATCTATACAAGTCCCCTCCAGCGCTGCGTCGCAACCGGTGAAGCAATCGCCGCTGCGACGGGAGTGCCTTGCAAAATGCTCAAAAGCCTGATCGATCTGAATTATGGTGCGTGGCAATGGCACACATTCGAAGAGGTCCGGAACCATTCGCCGGCTCTATTTGCTCTTTGGCATTTTGCACCGCATCTCGTCCGGTTTCCCCAAGGTGACTCGTTGCAGGACCTGTTTGCCCGCGCGGGAGACACCATCCGCTTTGTCTTGGAACACCATCATGACGAGACAGTTGTTCTCGTTGGGCATGATAGCGTGAACAAGGCGATATTACTGCAAATCCTGGGTCAGCCTCCCTCGGCCTATTGGCGGCTGGCCCAAAGCCCATGCGCCTTGAACGAGCTTGAGGTTACGCGTAGCCACTCCCGCGTGCTCAGAATGAACGACACAGGCCATCTTGCCGATATTTCGGGAAGCTGACCCGAGCGATTTAACGGAACTATAAACTTGGCTCCGAAAGCATTTTCGCGCAGGGTCACCGGCCCGCTGCCATGCTTTGAGAGACTATGCGACGAATGACCGCTCGCCTGATCAGAAGCTCGGCTCTCCCTATGGCTATGGCTATATCTACGCCAGCCGCAGCGGTCGAGGCGCTTGATGGCGCGAGCTTGCCCTGGCCGCTTGCCCTTCCCTTCGCGGGGATGCTGCTATCGATCGCGCTTGGGCCGCTCCTAATCAAGGAATGGTGGCACATCCATTATGAGAAGGCGGCAGCGTTCTGGGCCTGCCTTACGGTTATGGGCCTTAGCGTCGTGGCTGGCCCAATGGCAGGGGCGGTAGGCTTCGTGCATAGCATGGCGCTCGAATACGTGCCTTTCATTCTCATGCTTTTCGCGCTCTACACCGCAGCCGGTGGAATCGTCGTGTCGGGAACGCTTGCGGGCTCGCCGCTGGTCAATATGGCAATCCTCGCCACGGGCACACTTGTCGCTAGCATCGTTGGGACGACGGGCGCTTCAATGATCCTGATCCGGCCGCTCCTTCGCGCCAATAGCTCGCGCAAACGGAACGCTCATGTGGTTGTTTTCTTCATCTTTCTTGTATCGAATATCGGTGGCGTTCTGACGCCGCTTGGCGATCCCCCGCTGTTCTTGGGCTTTTTGCAAGGTATCGATTTCTTCTGGACGACGCGAGCCTTATTGTTGCAGGGCTTGTTCACGGCTGGCCTGCTGCTTTTGGTCTTCTTGTGTATCGACTCCTATCTTTACCAGCGTGAAGATACCTTCACACTTGCGATCGATGGCATCAGGAAGCTGCGCGTAAAGGGCCTTCAAAATCTCGGGCTCATCGCAATCGCAATTATGACCATTGTTGCAAGTGGCATCTGGCGTCCGGGAATTGGTTTCGAGGTACTAGGAACTAGGATAGAGTCGCAAAATTTAGCTCGCGAGCTGGTTATGATCTTGGTGGGCCTCGCCTCGCTCCGGTTAACTGATCCCGCCCTTCGTGCAGCTAACGGTTTTGACTGGGAGCCAATCAGAGAGGTGGCCTATCTTTTTGCCGGCATTTTCACTTGCATCATTCCAGTTATGGCAATGCTTCACGCCGGCACAGATGGTCCCTTTGCCCCGGTCATCAGGATGCTTACCTGGGCAGACGAAACACCCAACAACGCCGCCTATTTCTGGGCGACTGGGCTCCTCTCCTCCTTTCTCGACAATGCGCCGACCTATCTTGTGTTTTTCTATCTCGCAGGAGGCGATCCTGTGGTGCTCATGGGCCCGCTCGCCGGCACATTGACGGCGATTTCACTCGGTGCAGTGTTTATGGGCGCCAATACCTACGTTGGCAATGCGCCGAATTTCATGGTTTATGCGATCGCGCGCCGTGCGGGCGTGAAGATGCCAAGCTTCTTCGCGTATATGCTGTGGTCCGGCGGGATCCTCTTGCCCCTCTTCATTGTGGTTACTTGGCTTTTCCTTTCGACACCGAGCGCTGTTCCCAGCGTGGGTACGACTGTGGAGACCCCACACGCCGAGGCCCCACATAACGAGACCCCACGTGTTGAGGTTCCTGAAAAATCCCCGCAAATGAGACTCTACACTGTGAAGCCCGGAGATAGTCTGTGGAAAATCGCCGAAGCCGAATATGGGCCCGGCCAGGGCGGCAAATATCGTCAAATTATTGAAGCCAACAAACCTCTGCTATCCGGAAGAAAGAAGATTTATCCTGGTCAAGTGCTGCGGATTCCGCCGCTCCAGGATTGAGGAGCTGCCCATATGCAACTCCCCGCCCCACCGCCCTTGAGTCCGCCCTGTCACGTGCCAAGCACGGATATCGCAGCTCCGGCGCTCTGCCCAATGTGGCTGCAGCCGGAAAAAAAGCCGAAAACTCCCCATTCTTGCGATCGACTCCTCTTCGACGCTGGGCAATGGCGCGTCCTAAAAGAATATGAGCTTGAAATCTACTTTGGAACATGCACAGCAGTGTGTCGTTGCCATAATCATCAATCGTGGCGTTGCTGGGGAAGTTGTGGAGATCACGGTGGAGCGCTCGGGTGCCGCCAGCAAAATACTTCGTCGCTTGGTTTGCAACCTGCGCCTAGGAGTTAATGAACGGCGCACTTTGGTGGCGGCGTTCATCGGCGGAGCGCTTATCGGCGCACTTGGCGGATTGATTGGGTTGGGTGGGGCTGAATTCCGACTCCCGCTGCTCATTGGCTGTTTTCGCTTCGGCGCTCTCGAAGCTGTCATTCTCAACAAAGCGATGAGCCTTTTTGTGGTGGCCTCCGCGTTGCCCTTCCGCGCACCCGCTGTGCCGCTCGGCATCGTCGCCGATCATTGGACGACTATCGTCAATCTGCTAGCGGGAAGCCTGCTCGGCGCTTGGCTGGGGGCAGGTTGGGCCACCCGTCTCACTTCGTCCGGCCTTTATCGCGCAATTGCCCTATTGCTGTTCGTAATCGCGAGCATACTTCTGGCCGGTCACGATGCGGCAGTGACGGGACAACCGCTCTTGAATGGAACGCTACAAGTGGTGGCAGGCGTCGTTTGCGGTTATGTCATTGGTGTTGTCGCGTCGCTGTTGGGTGTCGCGGGTGGCGAGCTACTTATTCCAACGCTGGTTTTGCTTTTCGGAGCCGATGTCAAGCTTGCTGGAAGCCTCTCGCTCGCGGTGAGCCTTCCCACAATGATTGCCGGCTTTGCCCGATACAGCCGCGATCAAAGCTTCATGGTTCTCGGAAAAAATCGCGTCTTTGTGCTCGTTATGGCAACGGGGTCTACTGCTGGAAGCTTCATTGGCGGTCGAATGCTCGGCATCATGCCGAGCGCAGTGCTGCTTCCGTTGCTCGCCGCAGTCCTGCTAATTTCCGCTGTGAGGATCTGGCGGCACGTTTAATTTTTGCACAGGCGCGGGCCGACAGCGATTGAAAAAGTGGCGTTTGTTCGCTGCTCGTGATTAGCTGCTTGTGTGATCGTTCATCACGCAGCCTATCGGAAGCGGCGGATCATCCCTGCTCCATCATCTCCTCGGCTTCCGCCTCCACCAGTCTCTCGACCCGCTTTGTGGGCGCGACGGTTGATTGAGCAATCCAGATGAATCCGGCGAGCAAAACGAAGACGAAGGCGCCGAGGAGAAATGCATCGTTAAGCCCAAGCAAATTTGCCTGTTGGCGTATGAGGAGTCCCATTTGGCTGCGCGACATATTCTCGGAGAAACCCGACGCTTGCAGCCTATCGGAGAATTGAGTCAAGAGGTCGAGCGATGCGAACCTCCTTCCACCAAAATGATCCGCAAGTTCGAGCTGATGAAAGGGTGTGCGCCTGAAAATGACAACCCCCTGCAAGGCTATGCCAAATGCCCCGGCAACAGTGCGCAGAAGGGTAAGCTCTTCCGCACCACGCAAGAGCTTTGAAGCTGGCAGGCCGTGGACAGCAAGCGCTGAGAGCGGGGCAAAAAAGGCGGCCAGTGAAAAGCCAAAAAAGAGCATTGGCAAAGCGATCTGGTCAAAATAGCCCTGTTTGTCGAATTCACCAATCCAAGTCAGGATCGCAGCGAACGCAAGGAAAGTTAAGCACGCAATCGCGCGGACATCGAACTTTCGGCACACCTCATGAATGATTGCCACAAGCGGAACAGACAAGATCATCATTGTTAAGTAGACAAAGCCAGCAAGCGAGGACGAGTAGCCGAGCAATGTTTGAAGGTGCACGACAAAGACTGATAACAGGCCTTGAATCACGAAGAACCCCAGGACAGAGCAAATCGTCGCGACCAGGTAATTGCGGTGAGCCAAAAGCCTCACGTCAATAGCGGGACGGCGTTCGGCCCATTCCCATATAAAAAAGCAAGGCAAAGCGCCGCTAACCACGATAAGTGCTCCCACCAGTATAGGCGAAGCGAACCAATCGAAGTCATTGCCTTGATTAAAAATGGTCTGCAGGCCGAGGAAAATGATGGCGAGCAGAAGAAACCCCACGCCATCGAAGCGCGAAATGTGGCGTTTGATGCGGCGGCCATAAAAAAGCGATGACGTAATAGCAGCGACTATTAGAGCTATGACGACATTCGAGAGGAACATCGCTCGCCAGCCAAAGAATTCAGCCCACCAGCCGCCCATGAAGACGCCGATGGTAAAAGGCATCATGCTGAGAACGCCCCAAATCCCTACCCCAAGCGTTCTTTGTTCCGGTGAATATTCGCCAAGCAAGATTGCCTGCCCGACCGGGAGAATGACTCCGCCGGCAAGCCCAAGAAGAACGCGCATAGGAACAAAGGACCAGATGGTGTCCGACGATGCGCAGAGGAGTGAAAAAAAGGCATATATGGAAAGAGCGATGCCGTAGACCAGGTAGTCGCCGTAGCGGGCAGCAAGCCATCGCGCTATAGGGAAACCGAGCGCCAGACCAATCATATGATCGGTCGTCGCCCAAGTCCCAAAGCTCGGTGTTACGCCTTGAAGATTTGCCGCCGCATAGGGCGCAAGTATCGTATAGCCGGGAACATTGGACAGGACGACGACATTCGCCAGGCCAACAGCACAGTTGAGAAGGACAAAACGCCAGCCAAGCAAGCGGCCAGAGTACGCTGCCATTTAGCTGGAATCCGAAAGCTTGCGTCGCTCTGCAACGCGCGACACTTCACGCCGACACCGAATATTGCAGCTGAGAGAGAAAATCACGTACCGCGTATAGTCCAATGTTAGCCTCCTTCCCTCAGCAAGCCCACTCAGTCGCCGCGGCAGGGCCGCGAGTTCGACTGGCTCGATGCGGCGCAGACCGCCAATGACAACCCCGATGCCGGGACGGAAGCTATTAGCGCAGATGCGGTGAAGGCAAAAGCAATTTGGCGCATCACAGCGACCTCTTTGATGTCATATTGATACCAAAGGAACTTAGACCGCGCCTGAGAGCGATCAAAGCAACAAACAGATTGAAATGCATGAAGCCGCTCTTTTGCATTACTTTAGCGAGGGCCCTGCAAGTAGGGAGCAAGCGGCGTTGTCCAATAGAGATACACTACATAGAGCATGTATGCGGGAATAACGACGCGCAGGGACATCAAAATCCACCAGAGCACCTTCGCCGCGCGTTCGTCTTTAGCTTTAGGATTCGGCGGTATATTTTTCTGTAGCATTGGTGGCTCCTTGTTCTCGATAGACCGCTAAACTCCTGATGTGAATTTCGGATCCCCTTGGCGCGGCAAACTTGAGCACCGCAAATTTCGGCGGATTTGCTTACACTCTCGCTGCCAGCGTCTTCTCTGCGTCAGAATGGATTCGGTCCAACCATCCGGAGCTCGCGGAACTCATCGAGCAGGCTCAAATAGACGGCTCGTTTGAACGGCACGATGAGGTCTGGAAGATCCTCGACTGGCGCCCATCTCCACGCGGAAAACTCCGCGTCGCCGGTTCGGATGTTTATCTCCGCATCAGATCCCTTGAACCTCATCACAAACCATTTTTGACGCTGACCCTGCCAAGGCCCATGGCGCGCTCTCGCGATTAGCCGCGGAGGCAAGTCATAAAATAGCCAGTCTTTGCTTTCGGCGAGGACTTCGGCGTTGTCGGTGCCAATTTCTTCTTTCAATTCCCGGAACGCCGCAGCCCGGGGTTTCTCCCCTTCTTCGATCCCGCCCTGAGGCATCTGCCAAGCCGTGCCTTTCGCGTTGCGCCGGCGCCCCACAAACACCTGACTATTGGTGTTGAGAAGCATGATTCCGACGCTAGGCCGGTACCGGGCACTTCCTGGATTTCGAGCAACGGTCTGGTCCGATTCGACTCGGGCCCCACGTAAGGTCGCGCCTATGAGTGATCTCAGCTGATCATCCGTGACATGATCAGCTTTCAGCACCAATTGCACGATTGGCTCGGCGAACAGGTCTGCCAGGGTCGCCGATTGTGGTGCACCAGATCTTTTTGGCATGCTCTACCTTCCTCCGGTGAGGTGCACTCACCATCCGGGAACGGTAGGAGTCATCAGCCAACTGGCAGTTAAAAGGGGAACTCCACCCCCTTGCATAAACGCATGTAATGTAGAAGCCTTCTATCGTTCGGTCAATAGCGTAGGACTTGGAACGCCTGAGGAGGGACGAAACCCTTCAGGATTTTAGGTTCTCACTTGCTCCGAGCTCATTTAGCGCCACGGTTTGCCCTTATCCATTTGAGGACCTCGGCGGGGTTGCCAAGGAATAGCTTGAGCCATTTCGTCGAATGGATGCTCTCGCCATCATTGCCCTGCCAGAGTTCGCTGACAATGACCAGTTTCCAGCTGGTAGAGCCTGTAGTCCGCAGCTCGATTTGGAGAACCTCCAAATGAAATCCGTAAACCTCACCTGAAAAATTGTGCCGGTCGATTGAGCACTCAGCTCCTTTCGCTAACCATTTGCGCTGACCCAGTGCAGGGCTCGGCCTGTCGATAATGAATTCGATGTCATTAATAACCCGCGAGCTCGATAGTCTCTGCACCACCGTGGCCCCCTCTAGGATCAAACCTCCTGAGGCAGGTTTAGCCCGTTGCTCTGAAGCTCGCGAATAATAGTTGTCAGCGCCGCAATTGAACATGCCGATTGTTTAACCTGTTCATCCATTTCCTCAGCTTTTGTCGTTCTATGCACAACTGCGAGCTCCATAGCTTGGCGAGTCGCCATTAGAACACTGTCCAATTGCTCAATTAGCGAAAACTCGAATCGCCGGAATGAGTCTTCAACGTTCTCTCGTATGGCCCAGTCGAGGTTTGCAACGTTGCGGAGGACGGCCCTATCTGCGTCTGCTGCGAGCTGATCCCGTGCCCACTTCTGTCGAACGCTTTTAGGCATAAGGCGCGCCATGGCGCTCGCGGAGATGTCGAGAAGTGAAACCGATGGCTCAGGTGCAACCCAATAGGGCTCCCGCTTGACTTCGAAAGCCTCCTCCGATTTCAGCAAAGTGATAGGGATCTCCATTAAGTCCGCTGCGGTCTGACGAACATGGTTAATGAGAGCGCCAGCACGTTCCTGATGAACCGCCAGCCGCTCACTCAACGTAGCCCTAAAAAGGTCGACCGATTGGTGAAGAGCCTGTTCGAAATATTGCGAGAGCATAACTGCGATTTGCCCGCGGGCATCTTTTTCTTCAAAAGGTTGAGCCGTGATCTCACTAACAAACTTGCATACTTCTTTTTGCGCCGATTTCCACAGCCGCTCTGTCTCCCTCTCTAATTCCTGAAGCAGCCGCTTTCGATCAATCGATAGGAAATCGGACAGGCTTTGCCGTTCAGATTCGAACTTGCTCACGCTCGAGTCGAAAATAGCGGCCTTTTGTTTTAGGACCTCGTGGGGCATCAGTAGCGCCTTGTGCTCAAGTGCGCTTTGAAAAAGCAATTCGCCGATGAGAGAAATCGACCGCTGCCGCCCTATGGCCAAGACGAGTGTCCTTTTTTCACGGGCAAGCTCTTCGGCCAAGACTTGCTCGAGATGCTGAAGCCCGCTCGCCGCTAATGCCTGGGGGTCACTGTCTTGCTTTGCCTGAAGCCCATGTCTAGCCGAGACGCAAAAAATCCTGACCGGTTGCGTGATGTTAGGCTGCTCCTTTAGCACATTGGCGAGAAAATGTTCCGCAATTCCTCGTTCTCGGAAGTCCAAAAGATCGATCTTGTTTAGGGCAAAGAAAATCTTTGGAATCAGCTCTTGCACCCTGCCGAGGTAGCTCACTTCTGCCTCGGTGATTGGCGGATCGGGTGAAACGACGAAAACTGCCGCGTCGCATTCCGTCAGAATTGACTCGGCAGCTTTTGTATTATGAAGGAATGTCGAGCCAATGCCCGGCGTATCGACAAGAACAATTCCCTGATCAAGGAATTTAGAGCGGGCTTCGATTTCCACGCTCTGGACGCCGAGGCTGTTACGCGGATTCTCCGTCTCAGAGATATGCTGTTCGAGAATGGCCGGGATTATGGCTTCATCGGAAATGACAAGAGTTTCTTTCCTGGTCTTGAAGGTGATCCGGGCTGTTGTCTTAGGACCGGCTTTAATAAATGTCGGAATGGCTGTAACCGGCGTAACACCAGTTGGCAGAAGCGGAGCGCCCAGGAACGCATTAAGGAGCGTGCTTTTACCCCGCTTGAACTGGCCGAGGACCGCCACCCGAAGCAGACCTTCCTCAAGCCGTGCCCGCAACCGGCCTAGCCTCTCAAGGATTTCTTGCTGTGCCGGTGTCGGATAGAGAACTGACGATGCGGCTCGAGTCAGAAGAGTGTCGAGCGATGACATAGCAGCACTTCCAAATCGATGAGGAAATGATGGAAACGCACCTGTACGCCGAAAGGTGCTTCACAGTTTTGCATCGTAGATCGGACGAAAGAGGCGATCGTCAAGATGCTCAGGCAAAAAGAAGTCTTTCAAATCTCCGAGTTACTCAACGGCTCGTAATCGTTTGACGTGCTGAATTTCGTCTAGCAGTTTGCTGAAAAATGCCGGGAATTGAAGCTTCTCTTGTTGTTTTGCTGGGCGGCTGATCGGATTTCGGCATGATTCGGGTATTTTGAACAGACTCCGCCTTCATGCAGCGATGAGCTTTGGAAGACGGATCAGGTTATAAGCGATGAGATTGAGCACGAAGCCGGCGCCGACACGTGCAACGCCGCGGTGCTTG
>Ga0209810_1001284_pt1 | contig 39742 bp, 27 predicted proteins | sample Coa_R1_7_FD_187159 | JGI IMG/M metagenome (GOLD analysis project Ga0209810, IMG submission 187159) | Surface soil microbial communities from Centralia Pennsylvania, which are recovering from an underground coalmine fire - Coalmine... | ecosystem: Environmental > Terrestrial > Soil > Unclassified... | reverse complement strand
CCAACAAGCGGGCACAAAACCAACTACTCCTAGAGTACCAATGAGGTCTAGTTCAGTCCGCACGAAGCCCGGAAGCGTGATGCCTCCGGGCTTCCTACTGTCCAGGTGCGTCAAGTCTATAAGTACCGAAATAATCCTGCGGCCCATTGGAAACCGACCTCATCCGTTCGCTTGCTTGACATCGGCCCCGTGATCCGTTATGATAGGGGGCGACCGTACTACCCATCGAAAGGAAAAGGATATGCGCTGCTCAAATTGCGGTAAGGACATCCCATTTAGCGGAACCGTTTGTCCCTATTGCAAGGCCAACAAGCAGGGAGATCAGATTGGCTGGGCGCTTGCAAACGTTCTCGGCTTTGTTTTCGGGATAATAGGCGCGTTTATTGGGGATGCGATCTGGGGGTTCGGTGGAGGAGTCGCCGGGTTTATCGTGGGCTTTATCACTGGGGTCATAATGGGATTTATCCAGGGGGACAAGGCGACCAAAAACATCCGGGCCGCCGCCCAGATTAAAGCCCAAGCGGCAGAACAGACGCGCATAGACACCGAGGCTGTGGCGTCCCGAATGGCCTATCCCCAACAAGAGTACGAGATGCTGGCCTCCGGGGCTTATAAGAAGTGCCCGCATTGTGCGGAAGTGATCCGCAGCGAGGCCAGTGTGTGCCGCTTCTGCGGGCGCGATGTGGCCCAGGTGGATTCATCTAAGGAGCGCGCTATATGAGCGAGAGAGTTAGCGCGCCATGCGGTCTGCCCTCGCCATAAAGGGCAAATGAAGGGCCGCCGTGCCATTTACGACGACCCCACCAGGACTTCACCATTGGAAGGCGTTATGCCCACTATCTCAGCTTAATCCGACGGCGGCAGGGGCCACGAACCCCTTAGCCCCTCATCTTTTATGGCGCTTAGCTCCGCAGAGCGCAGCCGGTACTTTTTCGCCACACGGCGCTCGTACTTTCCGGTCAGGTCTTCCTCCCGTTGGTTCTTCTTGCCGATCTGATCCAGCATGGTCTTCTGGTCTGCATCGGTCAGGTCAGAGTATTGCGCCTGCGCTTCTGTACTAGCCCGGTCGTCTGCCTCCCCGATCTCATAGTAGATGGCCCGGCGCTGGCTTTCCGAGAGCTTACGATGGATTTTCTCCCAGGCAGCGGGATCGATCCCTAACAGACGATCCAACTTCGCGTTCCCCAAACTTTTTGGTGGATCGACACCAGACTTGAAATAATCATCCACCAGGTCAATATCCGCCTGGCAGTCGCTCAGGGTAATGGTCGGATCGTGCTTGTCCTTTGTGGTGGGGTGGAAGTCGCAGCGGCCCGCCGTGTAAGGGCCCTCTATGTCCGTTCCTTCCTTATTGGCGAAGACGAACATGCCGGTCGGCTGGTACTTCTCGTAGAGCGTCTTTGCGGCGTGACGGATATTGGCCTCCAGAAGTTGCCGACTGAGCCCGGCCGGAACGACGATCTTCGCCCGCAAGTAACGGGCATCGCCCTCTTTCGAAAAATCTTCCTTGACGATCTTGTAAACAGGATTTGTGTCTGCCGGAACGGCAAAGACTGTATCGGAGGCATCCTGAGATGCAGGGGCTGCCGAAGAGGATGTGGCTGGGGTGTCCGAAGTGGTCGTTCCGGATGGCTCCGGGCTGGAGCATCCCATGAGACAGGCCGCAAGCGGCAGCGACACCAGGAGGGCAAATCTTTTCATTTCGCGTTTCCAACCTTTCTTTGTTATTATGGGCAGCCGGGGGCTAAACGACCGAGCCTGCCATTTGATTTGCCCGTATGTCTTCCTCCTGGGCAAGCAAATATCCTTCTGCGAATTAAAAGGGCCATTAAGGAAGGCCCGGAGGTGTTCCCTCAGAGAAACTGCATTCACGTGCGCACAAATCTGAGCAGCCGTTCAATCTCGCCTTGATCGGCTTCCCGAAGGGCAGCCATATACTCCGTGCGCGTGCGGCCTGCTTCTATCAATGATGTCGAGCCCCAGGTAAAAGTAGATTGCCCATTACGTCGTAATAGGATATTTGTCGCCAGCCGGGCATGACGCCCATTTCCATTCGGGAATGAATGTATAGCGGTCAGTTTCCAGTGAAAACGAACAGCCAACTCGTCCCAAGACGCCTCGGGATCATTTTCGATCTGGTATTGTGTGTTGTCACATAGTTGTTGCAATTCAATGGCAATCTTCTCCGGTGCGATCCCGATATTTGTCTCGTATCTACGGAATGAACCGGCCCACTTCCACGTTTGATCGAACATCTTCTGATGGAGTTTCCGGAGAGTGGTGAGAAGGAGCATGTTCTTATTGTCGCCGCGAGCGCGCCTAGCCCAGGTTTCCGCCTGGGCGATATTGCGCGCCTCAAACTCATTGAGATCAGCTTGAGTGAGCAGGTCGGGGATCAGTCCGTTAAGACTGTCTGGATCAAGAGGTGTGGCCCCTTCCGGATATTCTATTTCGAACATTCTTCTTTCCACAGATCGCGGCTCGTTGTCCGAGCCAGTTCATCCGTAAGCTCAGAGATCGCCTGTTTTTGCTGGATAGAGATCAATCTCTGGTCTTCCAGAGCCATCGAGTGCCCAATATCCTCGAAAAGTTCTTCGGCCCTGCGCCCTGCCTGTTCACGGACTATCTCATCAAGCGAGCGGCGTGGAACGAAACAATACACTAAGTCGCAGTCCATTGCTTCGGCTGCCATCTGCAGGCGTCGAAGGGTAATCGTCCTCTCGACCTCTGCCTGTTCCATTTTTGAGACAGCAGATTGAAGAACGCCGAGGCGTCTTGCCAGTTGCTGGGCTGAAAGACCGAGAGCCTCTCTGATTTCACGAAGCCATCCTCGCTTAGGGGTCGGCAAATCCCGTAAATTGATCGATCCGGAAAGAAGTAGGCGATCTAGCTGCTGTCGGCGTAGAGTCTTTGGGTAAATGGTCAGTGCCATGATATATTCCTTTCATGGAATTATTTTACCACATTTTTATTCCCTATAGGGAATATATCTGGCCTTTTTTTATTCCCTATAGGGAATACATCAGCCACCTCCATGCCCGCTGTGCCCAGGCTCTCGCAAAACCCTAAGGATGGGCTACGTAGATCGTGTGTACAGCCGGATTTTCCTTGTGCGCATGCGTAAATGATTTTTGCGCAGCGCCAAGTCTCTCCAGCGCGCCCGCCGGATCCTTCCCGGCCTTGATTTCCATCGCAGCCAGCAGTTTTCCATCGGTGCTCAATAAAGATATATCCGGTTCACTGCTAAAAACGATCGCGGTCCCATTGGTCAGCGTAAAACCCTGATACTCTGTCAGATGCGCGATCATATCGGCCTCGTCGATCTCGGATACGGCGACAACACCGCCCCCTCGCTTATGAAAGGTAGCGATTTTGCCCTCCTTCAGGAAACCGCTGACGATAAGCCGGCGAACAACCGCTTCTCCCTCTTCGCCGATCGCATTGCGCCATGCTCCATCTATCTGTGCGCCTGCGGAAGCCAGCAGAAGAGCCTCGATATCACGCTCCGAAAATGTCAGTGTGCTGTCTATAATGGCGCTTATATGCCGGTTGAACAATCGGCAGGCAGTCACCGCCTGGTCGTGAGAGAGAGCAGAGCGGAAGCCTCTCTCGAACTGTTCGATAGGCGGCAGCGCCAATCGCTTGGCTCCCTTCTGGGAGATAGCGGCGACGCTACGATAATAGGCGAGGAGGCGGGGATTCTGCATGCAGATAAGCGGGTGGGCAAACACGCGGATCGGCTCTATGCTGGAATTCTGTATCTGTTCCCAGGCGCTTTCACTTACTCCCCAATCGGTGCGCTCCTCCCATCGGTAGGCGTTGCCTACACGCGCAAGTTCTTCTATCTGCATGCTGAAGGCGGTAAAGCCAAGCTCATTCAGTTTACGGTAGAAGAACGTGGAGCGCAGTCCATAATCTGCTTTCTGAGCTTCGAGCAAGAGGCGCCTTGTCTCGTCGCTCACCGCTTTCTCCAGAAAACGATGCTTTCGCGAACGGGGACGCGCCCATAGCGCCCCATCTGCTGACTGCTGTTGCCTTTGTAGCGGGTGATCCAGATGGAATCGGTGACGAAACCGGCAGCCTCTGCCAGCTCGGAAAGCATCAGATCGACCGGGGTCAATTCCCCCTCAAACCGCGCGTTCGCGACCACTAGAGCCACCCGCCCACCGGGTTTCATCAGGCGGGCCATCTCCTGAATGACATGGTTCATGTCCTCGAAATACCCTGTTATCATGATAGGAATACGCGGGTTGTTCAGCCGCTTGGGAGCGATATTCGCCTGAATCTCATTGAGGGCGGGCAGGCGTACATCACTGGTCGGCGCGGGCCGGGATTCGATATGGGAGCGAAGGAGACTGTGACGAATCTGCTTTAGAGCCGCAAAATCAGACGCGAAGAGCAAAAGCAGCTCGAGCGAGTAAGTTCTGGAATAATCGTAACGGTTTAGATAAGGCGGCGAGGTGATGGTGGCATCCACGGTTCCCGTGTGTCCCGGCCCGAAAGGGATCTCGCGCGCATCGGCCTGGTAGATGACTGCCGGGTGCTGCGCGGCCACCTCTCCAAACAGCGAGGTCTCTGCCTGCAGATCGAGGAGCATCTGTGAAAATTGGGCGGCGAGAGCCGTTTCGACGGGGGGAATCTTACGCTCGACAAGCCGCAGAAACTGCCCGTCTTTGGACGTAAAGCTTACCTGCTCCAGAATAGAGAGCAGACCTAAGAGCAGAAAATTCCGGGTCGCTTCCGAGATGTCTTTCAGGTTGAGGATGGTATCCCGGAAAAAGACGAGCCGATCCTGCACCTCTGCCGGAAAGGCAAGCGAGATGATCTTGACTTTAGGAAGCTCACGGCTACCAGGAATATAAGGGGCATGCAGTACCCGCGATATGGCCGAACGCAGTTCTTCGAGATCGTAATCCGTCTGAAGCTTGACCCGCGAGACAAAAACGGAGATGGGCATGATCTCCGTTCCGAAAGCGCGGTAGCCAAGCTGTTGGCAGGTAAGCAGCGTCGTCCCCGAACCGGCGAAGGGATCGAAGACGAGACTGTCGGCCGGCAGCCGCCATTCCTCGGTCAATATCCGCTCGACCAGCGCTCGGGAAAACCCCTCCTTGTACTTAAACCAGGAGAAAACGGGCAGTTTTTTATTAGGAACACAGGTGCAGAGGCTGCCAAAATGCAAGCGCTCGACAAGGCGGCTTCCATATTTACATTCGAGAGCTTGCCGCGCTGGATCCGGGCCGCTCAATTCCTTTTCGGCAGAGGGAGGCGGCGGCGAGGCGTCCGTATCTTCCAGGCCATAATCTAATCGGAGCTGCTCCTTGACCGCAAGGATGTCGTTTTCGATCCCTTCCTCTGGTTCTTCCTTCACGGTCAGCCCTTTATTTCCGTAAGCCGGCGGCTCCAATATCTCCTCCCCAATTCTCATTAGTACAGGGCTTGCTCTGACTCCTTGTCGAAGAGATGCGACTTGTCCATGTCGAAAATGACTTCCAACTTGTCGCCGATTTTGGCCTGGGAGGCGCTGTCGATCATGGCGATCAGGGAGATATCGCCCGCCTTCAGGTACATCTCCACGTCGTTGCCGAGCGGCTCGATCACATCCACGTCCACGCTGACCGTATTGCCCGGCGTCGCCTTTACCAGCCCGCCGAGCGCCTTATCGTAGATGTCTTCCGGACGGATACCGAAGATGCAGGTCTTGCCGACGTGGTTGCGGACGCGCTCCGCCTGCTGCGCCGGCAAGGTGACCTGGAAACTGCCGGCGTCGGCGATCGTCTCGTCGCCCTTCTGAACGATCTGGACGGGCACGAAGTTCATGGCCGGAGAGCCGATAAAGCCCGCCACGAACAGGTTGGCCGGATGATTATAGAGCGTCAGGGGGCGGTCTACCTGCTGGACGACGCCGTTGCTCATCACGGCGATGCGGTCGCCCATCGTCATCGCCTCGACCTGATCGTGGGTCACGTAGACGGTGGTGATTCCCAGGCGCCGGTGCAGCTTGATGAGGTCCGCGCGGGTCTGCACGCGCAGCTTGGCGTCCAGGTTGGAGAGCGGCTCGTCCATCAGGAAGACCTGCGGCTCGCGGACAATGGCGCGTCCGAGCGCCACGCGCTGGCGCTGGCCGCCGGAAAGCTCCTTGGGCTTGCGCAGCAAGAGCTGTTTGAGGCCCAGCATCTCCGCCGCCTCCTGCACGCGCCGGTCGATCTCCGTGCGGGAGAACGTGCGCCGCGAGTTGAGGGGCCATACGCCGCCCGTCGGCGTCCGCTTCAGGCGCAGGCCGAAGCTCATATTATCATAGACGGACATGTGGGGATAGAGGGCATAGTTCTGGAACACCATGGCGATGTCGCGGTCTTTGGGCGAGACATCATTGACCAGCCGGTCCCCGATATAGATCTCGCCGCTGCTGGCCTCTTCCAGCCCGGCGATGCAGCGTAGCGCCGTGGTCTTGCCACACCCGGAAGGACCGACGAGGACCATGAACTCCTTATCCCGAATCTCCAGGGTCACATCGTCCACTGCCGTTACTTTATTGAAGCGCTTGGTCAGATTTTTCAGAAGCACACCAGCCATGTACGCACGCTCTCCTCGAAGCCCTTACGCACGATCGCGCGGCTCCTTATAAGCTCAGATGGAGGCATTATAGGAGCAAACCGGGCGCTTTGTCAAGCGAAAGAGCAGGGAAAAGATGGAAGGGAAAAGGGAAAAGAAAAAACCGTCTCTTCCGCTTCCCTTCTTTTCCCTTTGATCTTTCCCTTCCATCTTTTCCAGCAGCCATCGCATTTGACTTCTATGCCTGTTTCCATGTCCTTGGTTTTGGCCGGGCCGTGAACGACCCGGACCCCACCCCTGTCCAATCGCCATCGGTGCGGGGTAACGGCCCCGCACCCCTCCCCTCTCCTTCGTAAGCAGAGGGGAACTTAAGGAATTCGGCCAACCGCCCTGGCGGGCGGAAAATTCCAAATGCGATAGCCCTGCCATCTTTTCTCTTAGCGGTTGCCTGCCGATATGGAATATGCTACTATTAAGACTGCCTTCTACGGAAGGCTGCTTGCCGCTGGGAGAGCGTCTGGCTCTCTTTAGAGGGTTTCTGCGCCGGGTGAATCGCCATGGAAATCACAAAGCAAAGCCCGCCCCAATTGCCCGATAGCGCCTCGGCCCCGGGCCGTGAACCGCCGGTGGCAGACGCGGCGATCCTGCTGCAGGCAACGCAGATGGTCGCGGCTGCGAGCACGAGCGGGAAAGCTCTGGGAGCGTTGTACGCCTGCCTGAAGGCGCATTACGGGCTGCGTGCCCTGGCGCTCGAAGTCGTCTCCGGCACGGCGACCCGGCTGCAAGCTTACGGAGAGAAGAACCTCTTTCAGGAGGCCGGAGCCGAGGAGGCCCGCCTCCATATCTGTCCCCTGCAGGACCGGTATGCCCCACCGGGCCGAATCCTCTATGCCCTGCCGCCGCAGACGTCCCTGCCGCCCGGCCTGCCGGAAGCGATCACCGCCCAGGTCGCGATGCGGCTGGGCCAGGAGCGGCTGATCCAGCGGGCCGAGGAGGCCGAGATCAAGGCCCGGCAGCGCATCAGCGAAGTGGGCGCCATTTATGAGATCGGCCAGGCGATCGACCAGATCGAGCTTCCCCGCCTGCTGCCCATGATCACCGAGCGTGCGGCGCACCTGATGGACGCGCAGGCCTGCTCCCTGATGCTGGTGGATGAGGAGGCGCAAGTGTTGCGCGTGCGGGCCAGCCACGGCCTGCCCGAGGATGCTCTGGAGCAGGATCAGCAGATCGGCGAAGGGCTGGCGGGCCTGGTGGCACAGACCGAGCAGCCCTTGCTCATTACCGGCATCTCGGAAGATCCCCGCCTGGAAGGCGTGACGCTGCGTCCGGAGATCAGCTCCTCCATGCTGGTGCCCATGAAGAGCCGGGAGGGGAAGGCGCTGGGGGTAATGAGCATCCGGCGTCGAGCCCCTGCGCCGGACTTTACCGAGGACGATCTCAAGCTATTTTCGGTCTTCTCCACGCAGGCCACGCTCGCCCTGACCAACGTGCAGCTCTACGCCGACCTGAAGCAGCGCGCCGCGGAGCTGGTCAAGATCTCCTCCTTGTCGCGCGTGCTGATCTCGACCATCGACCTGGACGAGCTACTGGGGCGCGTGGCGGACGACGTCTGCCAGGTGGTCGGATTCAAGCGCTGCAGCCTGTTCGTGCGGGACCTGCGCAAGCCGCTGTATGTGCCGCGCGTGTGGCGCGGCTACTCGGACCTGCTCCTGCGCCATCCCGTGCGCGAAGGGGAGGGGGTTATCGGGCTCACGGCAAGCGGCAAGGAGGCGCTTATCTTCAACGCCCACGATCCGGTGCCTGCCGGCCAGGAGCGGCAGCACATGCAACTGCGCGGCTTCGCGCGCTCCCTGGGCGCGGATGCCTTTATCGCCATTCCTATCCTGACCGGCCAAGACCGCTGCATCGGGGTGCTCGTGGCCGATAACAAGGGCCGGCGCAATGCGATCACGCCGGAGCAGAAGAGCCTGCTCTCCGCGTTCGTCAACCAGGCCGGCATCGCCATCGAGAATGCCCGGCTCTATAAAGAGATGCAGGAGAACCTGCATAACCTGCACCGGCTGAAGGCTTATACCGAAAATGTACTGCAGTCTATCGGAGCGGGGATCGTCTCGACCGACTGGCAGGGGAGGATCGTGCGCTGGAATCGCGCGGCGGAAGAGACGCTGGGCCAGCAGCCGAACTACTTCCGCAACAGCCTGCTTTCGGAGCTGATCGAGCGGATCTGTCTGCCGGATACCGAGCAGAATCTCCTCCTCTCGCTGATCGCCCAGGTCCTGGAGACCGGCGAGCGTGTCCACCGCCATAAGCTGACGCTGCATCCGGAGGGGCGGGAGCCGATGACCTTGAACCTGATGCTCTCGCGCCTGACGGACCATAATCAGGAGCGGGCGGGCGTGGTGCTGATTTTCGAGGACGTCACGCAAGAGGTGCATCTGGAGGCGGAGCTGGAGAAGATGCGCCGGCTCGCCGACATCGGCCAGCTTGCGGCCAAGATGGCTCACGAGGTCCGCAATGCGCTCTCGCCCATCAAGGGCGCGGCGCAGATTTTGCGGGGAGAGACGGAGGCGCAGGGCACCACGACCGAGTGGTCGGATATTATTCTGGCGGAAGTGGACGGCCTGAGCCGCCTGACGAGCGAGATGCTGAACTTCGCCCGCTCTACGCCGCTCAATCCGCGCCCGCTGATCCTCAACAGCTTCCTGATGGGCGCGGTGCAGTCCCTGGCTGCCTTCCTGGCCGAGCATCGGGTGCTCGTAGAGTGGAAGCTGGCCGCCGACCTGCCGAAAGTCCTGGCCGATCCGATTCAGCTCGGCCAGGCCGTGCGTAACATCGTCATGAACGCAGCGCAGTCTATGTCCGAAGGGGGCATGCTTCAGATCGACACGGAGTACGATCCGCAGGACTGCCAGTTGCAGATCCGCTTCCGCGACACCGGCGTGGGCATTCCCCCGGACGAGCTGGAGCGCATCTTCCGGCCCTTCGTCACCACGAAGACCAAAGGAACCGGCCTGGGACTGCCGATCGTGCAGAAGATCGTGGCGCAGCATGGAGGCCGTGTCGAGGTGACCAGCCAGGTGGGAGCGGGTACCTGCTTCACCGTGCTGCTGCCTCTGAGTCCGCCTTCCGATCTGACGGATCTTGGCGAGGAGGAGACGCCGATCATCAGCGCCCAACTGACCAGCCCGATTCCGGACAACTAAAACAGTTGCTAGTTGTCAGTTGCCAGGGAATGGCGCTGCCCTCGCTAGCAATAGGCGACCCGCAACGAGTAACTAGCCATTATGCCGAACTCAACGCCTGCCAAAGCCTATACCATTCTTGTGGCCGACGACGAACCCAATATCCGCCGCGTTCTCGAAGCTTTCTTTTCCAAGCAGGGATATACCGTTCTCACGGCGGAGAATGGCCGGCGCGCCTTGGATCTGGCCTCGGCCCATCCGGTAGACGCCTTGATCACCGACCTGATCATGCCGGATATGACCGGCATCGACGTGCTCAAGCAGGTCAAGCAGGTCCATCCCCAGTGCGCCGCCATCGTCGTGACCGCCTACGGCACCATCAAATCGGCGGTGGAGGCGATGCGCTACGGCGCGTTTCACTATCTACAGAAGCCGTTCGACATGGACGAGGTCCAGATCGTCCTCAAGAACGCGCTGGAGCACCGCGCCCTCCTGGCGGAAAACCAGGAGCTCAAGCAGCAGCTCAAAACCAACGTCAAGCTAGGCATCCTGGACTGCATCAGCGATAAGATGCAGGAGGTCTATAAGACCGTCGAGCGGGTCGCCGATAGCCGCGCGACCATCCTTATTCGGGGCGAGAGCGGAACCGGCAAGGAGCTGGTAGCGCGGGCGCTTCACTACAACAGCGCCCGCGCCGGCAAGCCCTTCATCGCCGTCTCCTGCGCCGCCCTCCCGGAGACCCTGCTGGAGAGCGAGCTGTTCGGCTACGAGAAGAACGCCTTTACCGGCGCGGTCGCCGCCAAGCCAGGCCGCTTCGAGCTGGCGAACACAGGGACCCTGTTTCTGGACGAGATCGGCGACATCCCGCCGGCCATTCAGATCAAGCTGCTGCGCGTCCTGCAGGAGTGGGAGTTCGAGCGGATCGGCGGCACGAAGACCATCAAGGTGGACGTGCGCCTGATCGCGGCCACCAACAAAGATCTCGAAAAGGCGGTCCAGGAAGAGAAATTTCGCAGCGACCTCTACTACCGGCTCAACATCATTTCTATCTTCCTGCCGCCGCTGCGAGAGCGCCCGGAGGACATTCCGCCCCTGGTGGAGGATTTCCTGGGCAAATACAACAAGGAAAACGTCCGCAAGCTTGCGCGGGTCCACCCGGATACCTGGGCGCTGCTGCAGGCCTACGCCTGGCCGGGCAACGTGCGCGAGCTGGAGAACGTGATCGAGCGGGCCGTCGTGCTGTCGGAGCGCAACGCGGAAGTTCTCACCCCGGACCTGCTGCCGGTCCCGGTGCGGTCCGCGCTCTCCCCGAAATAAATCTTAGAAAAAATTAAGTTTACAAAAAAGGTAGCTTTTAAAGCCGAACAGGCATGTTTGGCACGAAAATTGCAGGGTAGAGATAAGACCAGCATCCGCGTCCTGAGGCGCCTATCTGCTCTGTAAAAGACCGCGATGTCGTGCCGATGGCGCTACCGGGCCGGGACCTTGCTCCTGCTCCTCCCTCTCCCTTTGAGCGCATGCTCTTCCATCTCTCTTTCAGCGAAGGATCGTGACGGCATGGTCGCACGTCAGGCAGTACCCTCTATCCTTATCGCGGATGCCGAGACCTATCTCTGCCGCGTGTTCGAGGCAAAGCTTGTCCGGGAGAACGCGTTTCGCGTCGTCGCGGTTACGCGTGGGGAAGAGGCCATGCAGGCCGCCGTCGAGCATTCCTTCGACGTGCTGTTATGGGATGTTCGCCTGGGGGGCGGCGATTCCTGCGGCTCCCTGGCGCCGCTGCGCGCGCTCTGTCCCGACGCCGTCCTCCTGCTGACCACCACGGATGACCGCCCCTCTCAAAGCGCCTACCTGGACTCCCTCGACGTTACGGATGTCCTTGTCAAGCCGTTCGGGCTGGACACGCTGGTGACGCGCATCCGAGCGGCGTTGATGGCGCCTCCGTCCGTCTCTTTGTCCACCTGTATCGATCTGGGCCGTGTCGGCCAGCAGATCTTGCTTTCCAGTCCGGGCGGCCGCTGTCGCACGCGCGTCCTATCGGCGGACCAGAATCGCTTTCGGGTCGTGGGATCGCCTCGCGTGGAGACGCCGGAGGATTTCGCGCCCGGTCGTCCGGTGCGCGTGGAGGTTAAGGGCAAGGACGCGCTCTACAGCTTTCGTTCGCGAATCGCTCGTTTTCGGGAACATCCGGTGGCGTCCTGGGAGCTGTTGATGCCGGGCACGATCCGTCGGGAGCAGCGCCGCAAATATCCCCGCCGTCCGGTACGGCTGCCGGCCACGCTGCAGCAGGGCCGGCCGGCCGCGCCAGCCGCTTCCTCGAAGGTCGCTACGAACCGGCGCGCATCTGCGGCCGTATCCTTGCAGGGGATGACGGCGGATTTGAGCCTGGGCGGCTGCAGCCTGATCTGCGAGCAGTGGCTGCCGGTCGGCACTCTTGTGACTTTCGACCTTCACCCGGATGCCGAGACTCGTGTCTCCGGGCGCGGGTGCATCCTGCGTATGGAGCCGCTTATCAGCGCGCTTCCCGCTCCGGCGCGTTACCGGATCGCCATGTCTTTTGATGAGATGGATGACGCCGCCCGCCAGCGCCTCCGCGATGTGCTGGAAGCTACCTAAAAACGAATTTTTGCTGTATAATAGGTTAAGCGTGCTGCATTCCCCCTGCCATGTATCTGCCCCCCGGCGTCTCCGGCTCGAATCGGTAACATTTTTGGCCGGCAGGACGTACACGTAGTTGAAGTCTTTCGTGGTCAACCCCCAGGACCATTCGGGAGGAGGAGATTCCCATCGATACCCCACGCCTCTCTACGCGCCTGCCTGCGCGCCGCCTGACGGCGCTACGGCCGTCTGCCTGGCTTCTTCTCGCCGCTGCCCTGCTGCCGGCCGTCCTGGCCGGCTGCGGAGGGGGCGGCGCTTCCAATAATAATTCGTCTTCCGGGGCCAATAACACTCTGGGCGGCACGGTGACCGACGTCAACGGCTCTCCCATCGTCGGAGCGAAGGTCCAGATGGGCAGCCAATCCACGACGAGCACCCAGTTCGGCGCCTACGCGCTTCCCATTGCTGCGGTACAGACCCCGACCGTGCAGACCGTCACCGCCAGCGCGACCATCAACGGCCAGAACTGGAGCGGGCAGAACACGGTCCAGATTCAGCCCAATCAGGCGACCACGTCCAACGCGCAGATCGTCCTTTCCAACACGGCGACGCAGGGCGCGATTACGGGAGTGGCGCAGGACAGCAGCGGTCATCCGCTGCCGAACGCGCGGGTCTTTGCCGCCGCGCCTGCAACGGCGACGAGCTTCTCCACGCTGAGCTCGTTCGTCGCCTTTACGGACCAGAGCGGCAAATTCACCATCCCCCGTATGCCGCCGCTGGCTGGCGGCGCGGCCTACACGGTGACGGCCTCCAGGGCAGGCTATGTGAATGCGAATACCAGCGCTGTGGTGACGACAGGCCAGCAGACGAGCGTCACGCTGACCCTGACGGCCTCCAGCGCCGGTTCCACGCTGCCCACGCCGCAGAACCTGGCCGCGCAGTCCATTACGACCCCGACCGTGCCGACCCGCGCCGCCGGAGCCTTCACAGACCATGCCTTCAACGCGATCCGCTACCTTATTCTGGCCCGGCGCGGACTGCTCGGCCACCGCGCGGCCGATTCGGCGCGCATCACGCTGCGCCGCCGCCTGACGCGCAACCCGCCCGCCGGCAGCCTCATCGAGAACGACGTGTTCTGGGACTACGCGCCCTTCAACACGCTCTATGGCTACGATATGCTGCGCTCGATCGGCGACGCCACACACTTCGCCTCTATCGCTCTGCTGCTCGATCCACTGGCCGACCGCTTTGCGGACAACGACGGTATCCTGACGCCGGACACGACTTACTACTACAGCCTCGCGCGCCTGGATACCATCAGCTATCCGGCCAACGGCACAGAGGGGGACCCGGTCGAGCCGCCCGTGTCGGTCGAGCCGCTCAATGCGATCTCGCTGACCGCTCCACCCAACGGCCAATCGGTGACCGCTACGCCGACGCTCTCGTGGACCGGCCTGTCACGGGCGGCTGCCTATCAGATCCTGGTCTACGCTCAGTTTCCGAGCTACCAGTCGGACACCGATCCGAACGGCGTGAAGCCGATCTGGCCGCAGGACATCACGAATCCGGGCTCCAGCCTGGTGACGGGCGCATCGACGACCTCGCAGGTGTATCAGGGACCGGCGCTGCAGTCCGGCCACACCTACTATTGGGCCGTGCTGGCGATCGATACGACCGGCACCGACTTTTCGATCAGTCCGATCCGGTCGTTTACCGTGCAATAGAACACCGGGTTAAAACTTCGTGCTAATGTACGAAGTCGAACCTTCGGGCTAAACCAGTGCCGGGCCGTGAACGACCCGTCTGGCAGGCCGCTATGCGGCCACACGAAGCGAGCGGCGCTTGCGCCTGCCTCGCGGAGAACCGCCCTTGCGGGCGGACCTTAAGCGGAGGTTAGAAACCTCACCCCCTCACGATGTCGGGCCTTGCGGCCCTGGCCTCTCCTAGTACCTTCGGAAGGGGAGAGGGGGAGATTTCAGTTTAGAAGGAGGGATTCCGCTTGAAACGTCTATTTTGCCGCCGCATGGCGGTCTTTGGCATCCTTATTCTAAGCGCGCTGGCTGCCTCCGCGGCCGGGGCGCAGAGCTATCACAACATCGTCAACAGGCGCTTTGCCACCGTGGGCGCTGGACCGCAGTCCGCGCTGATCATCGACGTCAAGGACGCCAGCGACACGGCTGCCGTCCGCCAGGCCGCCCTGCAGGCGTACCAGGCCGTGCTGCAGTCACGCCGGCCTGCGCTGATGCGAGAGCTGGACTTTATGCGCCAGCATCGCCTGGTCAAACCCAATGAGCATCTCGACTTCAGCACTGCCGTCATGGTGCGGCAGAATGGGCGGCTGCCGATGCCGGCATTCGACAGGGGCACACGCGCGCCGGGGCCGAGCGGCGATCTCAAATTCGTCTTCCCCACTTCCGGTACCGGGGCGTGGGACGCGAATACCGTGGGCGGGCTGGAAACGCTGACCCAAACACTTTACACTGAGCTAAAGAACATCCTCGGGCCGCCGCTCTGGAGCGGAACCGTCACCGTCCTCAATCTCGATCCCACGCTGGGCAAGGTAAGCGAGCCTCTGGGAGCGATGATGATCGTGAACGAGGTCAACGGCCAGCCGAATGTCGAGATCGACTTCCCCACGTTCTCGTCCTACGAGACGCAGTTTCTGGCGATGGCGCAGGTGATGGCGCAGGCGTTCCATGGTCCCTACCGGATCGGTTATGATGCGTGGGAGATCGGCATGGCGCGCGCCGTCGCGGTGATCGCCGCGCGCCAACTGCAGCCGCAGATCACGGCCGCCGGCCAGACGGTCAACCCGGCCAACGGCTTCTATTTCACGCCCGAATACGATCTGCTGAACGAGCCGCCGCTGGCCAACAACACCTTCCTGCCGCCTAACAAGAGCAATCAGCCGTTCAACCCGGCTACGCTTTCGGGCATGCTGGTTCCACGGCTGCAGATGTCTTCGACGGCCTGGCTCAAGGTCTACATCGAGAATTCGAGCTTCTTCCAGGCGTTCAATGCCAGCTACTACTATGCGTTGGCGACGCAGGGATTGAGCGTGGCGAACAACATCCCGCTCCTGGTCGGTCTGGCCGCCGCGATCGTTCCCACCGTGGAGATGCAGACGTTCCCCGTCTGGTACCAGAACCAGTACGTCCTCGATACGAGCGTGACGCCGGGACCCAAGCTTTACGCCTATCCGCAGCCGACGTTCCCGGACCAGACCACGAATACGCCCGGAGGCGTGGCCGTCTTCCTGGTCTACTATCAGACGACGCCGACCGGAGACGAGCAAGACCTGAGCGGCACGATCTATCCCATCTATTGGGATTACACCTTCACCAACCATCTCACCTTTCAAAGCGGCACCAGCGTCGTTGCCATCTCCAACGGGTTCGGAACCGTGGCTCCCTTCCTGCAGAATATCGGCTCGCCGGACACGATGCGTATCGCGATGGACTTTCCCATCAACAGCGAGTACGTGCGCGTCTATTTCCCGGCCAACGAGACGGGCACGGAGTCGAATCCCAACGATTTTTCCGGAGTGGTGGTCGGCGCAGATACGGGCACCCTGGGCGTTACGTTTGAGGGCGGCGGCACGGTCACCACGCAGGTCGTACAGGGCGCCTTCGGCGCCGCCAGCTCTGGAGCAGTGCCCAGCGGTTTCAGCAAGACCCTGCTGAACTTCTCGGCGAACGGCCAGCTCTACAAATTCCAGCGCAACACGGCCTTTAACGATACGCCGCCGTACAACGTCTCGCCCATTTTCGAGCTGATCGTGCCAGGGCAGGTCGTGACGCTGTCGCACACTTTTGCGTCCGGGCCGCAGATGGTCTCGCTGCCTTTGCAGCCGCTGAATCCGGACCTGGCCGGCGAGCTGGGCATCACGCCAGACACGGCGCTCCTGGCGCAGTGGCGGGAAGACACGCAGATCCAGCCGAAAAACCCGGACCAGTACATGCGCTATCCCTCCATGCCGCTCTATCAGCCCGGTTACAGCTTCTGGAGCAACTTCCCCTCGGCCGTTACCGACAACAACCTGCTGGGCGAGAACATGGATGTCCAGCGGGAGGTCAGCATCGCGCTCAACTACGGCTGGAACCAGATCGGTCCGCCTTACAACGCTTCGGTCAACGTGACGACCGATCTGGCCTTTACCGATCAGGGAACGCTCTATCCCGATCTGAAGACCGCGCAAAACAATAGCATCATCGCGCAGGGCATCTTCGCCTATTCCTCGTCTTCCGGCTACGTGGACATCACCTCCGCCACCGAAACAGGCTTCCCGCAGAATACCATGCAACCGTGGCAGGGCTACTGGATCCGCGTGTTGGTCCCCGAAGGGGTGACGCTGACCTATAGTACGGCGAGCAGCCGCGCGGCGAAGCGCGGACAGCGCGGGAAGATGACGCGCGTGGCGTCGTCTCGCCCGACCCCGCCCGATCCGGACGGCTGGCGCGTGCCGCTCGCGCTGCAGGATGAGGCCGGCCACGCGACTTCAGCGGTCCTGGGCCAGTCGTCGCGCGGCGCGGACTCCTTCGTTCCTTCCCTGGACGAGGCCAGCCCGCCGCCTTTCAGCGGGAACGCGACGCTCGGAATCCGCTTCCCCCATTCGGACTGGGACGCCGGCTTCGGCGGGAGCGGCGGCGACTTCCTGGCGGACATCCGTCGCGCCAACACGAAGTCCCAGTGGGATGTGACCGTTACGGTGCCGGCGCCGAACGCCTCCTACACGCTCTCGTGGAACGGCACGGCCACCCTGCCGCGCAACACGCGCCTGACCCTCCTCGATCCTGAGACGGGCGCGCACCAGATGATGAACACTACCTCCAGCTACACGTTCCGATCCGGCACAGCGCTGACCCACCACTTCCAGATCGTAGCGGAGCCGCATCTGGTCAGCCATCTGTTCATTCGGAACGTGGCCGTGCTGGCGCCGCTCAACACCGGCGGCAGGGCCATCCGGTCGATGAGTATCTCGTACGAGTTGACTGCTGACGCGGAGGCGAACGTGGAGATCCTCCAGGCAGGTCATGTCGTCCGGCACCTCGTTACAGGGCGCGCGGTCACGGCAGGAGTCAATCAGATGCCCTGGGACCTGAAGGACGATCAGGGACGCTGGCTGGCGTCCGGCGCGTACATGGTGTCCATCACGGCGCACACGCCGGACGGGGAGCAGACGCGTCAGATCGTGCCGCTGCTGCTGACGCGGTAGAGGAGAAATGAACGGAATGCTACCAAAGGGTTTTCAGAATAAGATCGGGCGCGTGGGCGCGTGGATATTGGCTGTGCTGGGCCTTCTCGGCCTGATGGCCGCGTCGACCGGGTGCGGGGGCGGGGGCGGAGGGGGCGGGGGCGGCGGCGCGACGACCACCGTGACCGGGACCGTGCTCCAGGTGGATACGGCCAGCGCCCCCGCCCATGTCGCCACCGTTACCATCGGCGGGCAGACTGTGCAGACCAATAAGGACGGCACGTTTAAGGTTGCCGGCGTCCCTATTACCGCGACGACGGCGGTCGTCAGCGATACGGCGGATAATCTGGGGACGCGCACGCTCGCCATCCAGCTTGCGAACGCCCCTGCCAATGACCTGGGCAACATCTACCTGTCCGCGCAGGGCTACACGGCGACGGTGACCGGGCGCGTGGTCACGATGGTCAGCGGCCAGACGCAGCCGGTCGGTGGCGCGGTCGTCACGATCTCCGGATCTTCCGCCACGACGGCGACCAACGGCACGTTCACGCTGAGCAACATGCCCGTCGGCCTGGGGACGATCGCCGGAGAGATCATCGGTCAGGTGACGGCGTCGGGCTTCCTAACGAAGACCATCACGTCGGACCAGCTCCCCATCCCTCTGACGGCGGGAACCAATAATATCGGGGACTTGCTGATCGCCCAGCCGAGCGGCAGCACACCGCCGCCCCCCTACACGATCACGGGCACGGTGACCGTATCCGGCAAGCCGGCGTCGGGCGTGCCGGTGTCGATCTCGCTCAATAATAACAACCTCGGTTCCACTACGACGGACTCGAACGGCGCGTACTTCTTCTGGGTCGTGCCGGGCAAGTATACCATCACGGCGTCGCCTTCCGGGGTAACGCCCAAATCGGAGCAGGTGACGCTACAGGAGGCGGACGTGCCCATTACGGCGCCGACCCTGAGCTTCTAAGAAAAATAAACCACCCTTACCCAAGCCAGCGCGTACCGGCTCTTAGCCTGCAGAGAATAAACCACCCGCTCGCTTCGCTCGCTAGAGCCACAGAGCACACAGAGGAAAAGCCAATGCGAGAAAAGCAAGAAGACAAGAAAGAGGCGAATTCAAATAGAGAAGCCTGTACCTCTACTATCCGTAAAGGGAGAGCACGGAGAAAAGCCGATGGCCCCTATAGCGGGAGGGTTTTTCTCTGTGCTCTCGCTCGTCCTGAGGAAGAGGTAGCGGCTTACTATAGGTACGGCCTGATTCTGTTTTTCTCTTTTGTTTTTCTCGCATTGGCTTTTCCTCTGTGTCCTCTGTGGCTCTAGCGAGCGAAGCGAGCGGGTGGTTTATTCTCTGCAGGCTAAGAGCCGGTACGCGCTTGCAGGAGGTCGAGGAGGGCCTGCATGGGAGGGGGAAGGGGAACGGTGAAAGTGAGCCGCTCGCCGGTGCGCGGATGGGTGAAGGAGAGCGAGTAGGCGTGCAGGGCCTGCCCGCCCAGGGCGGCGATAGCGCGCTCGATGGCGGCGCGACGGGCCGGGGTGAAGACGTTGGCCGGGACCTTGCGCAGGCCGCCATAGAGCGGGTCGCCGACGATGGGGTGATGGATGTAGGTGCAGTGGACGCGAATCTGGTGCGTGCGCCCGGTGTGCAGCCGGGCCTCCAGCAGGGTAAAAGCGCCCTCGAACGTCTCCTGGACGGTCAGCTCCGTCTGGGCCGGGCGCGCAGTGTGGCGTGGATCGGTGATGACGGCCATCTTCTTGCGGTCGATGGGATGCCGTCCGATGGGCGCATCGACCGTCGCGCTCTGGAACTGCGGCTGGCCCCAGACCAGCGCCAGATACCGCCGCTCCGCCGTGCGGGCCTGGATCTGCGCCTGCAGGCTGTGGTGGGCGAAATCGCTCTTGGCCACGACCAGCAGGCCGCCCGTGTCCTTGTCCAGTCGATGGACGATGCCCGGCCGCAACTCCCCGCCGATGCCCGATAGGTCGTCAGCGTGCGCCAGGACCGCATTGACCAGCGTGCCGCGCTCGGAGCCGGGAGCGGGATGGACCACCATGCCGCGCGGCTTGTCGATGACCATCAGATCGGCGTCCTCGTAAAGGATAGGAAGCGGAATGGCTTCTGCCTCTACGTGCGTGGGTTGGGGCTGTGGGCGGGTCACCGTGACCGTGTCCCCTTCACGCACGCGATAGCTCGCCTTCTCTCGCTTCCCGTTGACCCACACGCCCTCCGGCGCTTCCGCAGGCATCTCGATCAGACGCTGGGCTTCGGCGCGCGTTGCGCCTTCCAGTGTCCCGGCCACAAACACATCCAACCGCTGCCCTGCCTGCGGCGCTGCAATGAGGCGCGTTTCTTTCGTCTCGGCGGCGTATTCGCCTTCCAAATCCATTCGCTTCCTACCACTTCTTTAGACGGTCCCGTGCAACCTGCCTGCGATAATGCAGCAGGAAAGATCGCTCCATACGGGAATCTTACCCCGATGCGTTATAAACCGTTCCGCTGGACATGCTATACTCTTGAAAGGGAGTGAGATTTACCATGAGCACCAAAAATACGCCTGTTCAAGTGACCTTGAAGTTACCTGGTGATGTCTACGAGCGCGTAGCACACGAGGCCGCACAGGAGCAACGGCAGTTAGAAGACCTGTTGAGTAACCTAGTGATGGAGGGGCTAGCTGCTAAAGAGACCGTGCGGAATATATTGGAGCATGTCGCCGAGCAATACCAGGACCGCCTTGCCCGAGAAGGTAAACGGCGTCAATCGCCGGATGAAGTGCTGGAAGAGCTTCGGCATTTGAGGGAACAGGTAGCAGGTGAGCTCTATCCGTGATTCATGGGTGTCGCTAGACACCCATGAATTCCTATTTGCCCTTCGCAAGGAGGCACGGTATCCTGCTTGTGAAACCCTCCTGTTCGATCTGTTGAGCCGGCTTCAAATCTACATGCCGCTACAAATCCTCGTCGAGTTACAACGCAATCTGACCGCGAATGAGATGCGTGGTCTCTTGCTTGCCCTGAACCGATCAAAAACCATTCAGTATGATTACGCGCCCGTTTCCCTGGATTTAGTCATTCCGTGGGAACGACGTGGGGCCAAGAAAGGCGATGCCGTCATAGCGGCGCATCTTGAGTCTGCGGGCGTTCATTACTTCATCTCCGAGAATCGCCATTTTCTCAGCCAGTTGCCGGATTTACCGTTTATCGTACTGACCAGCGAGGAGGCAGTCCAGTTGCTCAAAGACGAGGATACCATTTCATCTTAATTCGAGAGTGATGGGGCCGGCGAGGCCGTCTTTGCTCCAGGTCTGCCCTTCGCTGTTAGCCCACTCCGACGCGCTGTGGACGGTGGCGTCCGTGTTGCTCTTGACCCAGGTCCCGTCGGCTAACTGGACTGCCAGGGTCAGGTTGCGGAACTTCCAGGCATCGCCACATTCGGTGCGGACGGTGAGGACGTTCTCTTTGCGGATCCAGGCGAACTGGTCGGGAGCGAAGGCGACGGTCTCCAGGTTCCAGGCGTCGTGGTCGTTGTTGGGGATGCGGCTGAGGGTGTGGCCGTTGAGGTCGATGAATTTGGCCTGATACTGTGGGGCGCTGTCGGCGCCGAAGACGTCGATGCGCAGCCGGGCGGCCCGGATGTGCGCCAGAGCGTCCGGCGTAAGGCCGCTCCAGCCGACCGGGGGTGTTTTGACGGGTGGCGGCGCGTAGATGGCCTGCTCGGAGGAGAGGGAATCCAGATTCTTTCCCTGCAGCGCGAGCATCTGGCCGCCGCCGGCCTCCAGTGTCAACCTTACGGTATGGCCCGCAATGGATCGCCCGCGCCGGCCTTCCAGGATACGGATACCGGTGACGGCAGGCGCAAACTGCAGCGTGACCTCGCGCTCCGGCAGGTCTCCAAAAGTATTACTGGCGCGGCAATCGACCACCATCGCCAGCGGCGCTTCGCCCGGCCGGGTCAGAATGCCCACCAGCAGGTCGTCGCTCATGGTCTCGATCAGCTTGCCGGGGGCTGGGGGCGTGAGCGCCTCCGGCGGCAACTGGCCTGCCGTGTCCTCCGGGAACGGCCAGGGGACCTGCCGAGCGTCGAAGGCGGTCCCGAACAGGCCCGTCGAGGCGCGGCCCATGACGAGCGGCCCCCATAAGCCGATGCGATGATTGATCCGTTTGGCCACGGGATAGAGAGGCGTCAGGGCCTGACGGGCTTCGGCGTCCGTGGTATAGGGACCGGATCGCTCCAGTGCGCCGCCGCCATAGGTAAAGTACCAGATGCCCTCCGCTCCGTAGGCCAGGGCGGCATAGGCCGGGAAGCGGATCAGGGAGTCGCTGGGAAGGTAGGCCGGCGGATTTTGGTGCTTTTTGACACGGCTCGATGCGGAGAGTTCGGCATTGGGCCGGGTGGTGTTGAACATGGGCCAGAAGAGCAGTCCCAGATCCCGGCACCGGCGGCTGATCCCGGCGTAGGCTGCCGCGTACTGGCGAGCCAGCGTCCGGGCGGGCAGATCGCCCTGGTAGAGCGTGGGATAGATTTGTGGGTCTTCGATAGGGTTGTTGTGGGTGGCCAGGTTTTCGGGGGCGATCCAACCGCAGAGCCAGGGCATGAGCCTGGGGCCGGGCTGATTATAGAGAAACCGGGTGCAAGCGGCAGAGCGCTCGGAGACGGCGCCCTGGTCGTCACCGATGAGGAAGCCGATCAGGGCGGGATGCTGTCCGAAACGGTCGTAGAGCCACTGCAGCTCGACGAGGCTGGCCGGATGGTGGAGAGGATGGGAGTCGGTCGGGCCGGCTTTGCCGCCCCAGGGATGGTCGTTTTTGGTGTAGGTGTCGAACATCACGCCGAGGTCGTATTTTTTGGCCAGATCCAGCTCGCGGACCGCTTCGTCGGCGTGGGCGTAGTCATCTAACTGCATGTAGCGGCCGATCATCACGACGTTGAAGCCGGCGTCTTTGTAGAGCTTCATCTCGGCGTCGGTCGCGCCCGGACCCCACCAGGCCCCGATGACGAAGTCTTTGCATTTGAAGTCCCATCTCGCTTTGATGTTCGTGTTCTCCAGGGCTTGCGCGAAGCAGGCGGTGGTAAGGAGGAGCATGACTATAATTCCCAAGATGTGCCGAAGGTTGAAGATGCCCTCTCTAACCGGGTGTTGAAAACACCCTGCCCGCTTGCCAGAGGTTGAAAACCCCTGGCAGGACAAAACAAGCGTCCTGCGGACGCACAATCTCATAGCTCGATGCGTCCGCAGGACGCTCGTACTTTCCCGCCGGGTGTTGAAAACACCCGGCCTTGAAAACGACCGTCCTCCGGACGGAAACATATGCATCTCTTTTCCTCTCTTGATCCTGCTCACCAGTTGATGGGATAGACATTGATACCGGTGAAGCAGCCGACCAGAGTCGTTAAGCCGCCGGCCAGGAAGTCGCCGACGATGAGGCCATAGAAGAAGGGCAGCGATTGGCGGTAGAGACGCATGCCGCCGTAACGCAGGATGAGCGTTTTGACCAGCCAGGCCAGGAAGAAGGGCAGCCAGATTTGGTTCATGGTCGGGGTGTTGGCCATGGCGTAGCCGACCGGATGGAGGAACCAGCCGGTGAAGCGGGTCCGCAGGAGCATGAGGGCAGTGGTGACCAGAAAGCCGGAGGCGATGGCGAGGCTGCCGGACAGGTCGGGCTTGATGGGCGTTTTGAGCGTATCGGAGAGCTGATCGAAGGGCATGCGGCCCATGGAGGTGCGCCACTGGTCCGTGCGGGCGCCGGCGCCGTAGCCGTACCAGATCATCAGGCCGATGGCGAACGAGACGGCGATGCCGAAGAGGATGGCGACCACGAGCGCGACGGTCAGGCGGCGCTTCTCGACCTGGAGGGTATCGGCCATTTTGTAGGCGTCGAACTGGTTGGGCATGGTCAGGCAGCGCAGGTCGAAGCTGGCGATGGCGTTGCGAACGTAGGCGAGCGCGGTCAGGTCGGCGGGCGTGTAGATGAGGGTGCCGAAGGTGGAGGTCATAACGTGGTAAGCGTCCACTTCGGGACCGAACAGCCAGGCGTTGCCGGTCTCGGCGCGGATACGGGCGGCGGCGATCATGTAGAGAAAGGCCAGGACGATCACGACGAGCGCCACGGCGGCGCGCATTCCCGCCGCCATGCACCAGGCGACCATGAGGGCCAGGCAGAGGCCCAGGCCGATAAAGGCCAGGCGGTAAGGCATCGGCTCGGCGGCGTCCGGCAGCGGCCCGCCGTTCTTTTTGCGCGCGAACGCCTGTCTCCATACCTGCCGCAGATAGTCGCGGGAGAGCCAGAGGCCGACGAGGGTGAGGGCGAGAAAGGCGCCGGCGCCCTGATGGCCGAGGAACGGCCACGCGCTCTGCCCGCCGGCGGTGGCCCCGGCGCTGATGCCCGATGCCGCCCCATAGATGCGCTCCAGCTTGGTGACGAGCCAGAAGAACCAGCAACTGAAGGTCATCTCGACGGAGAGCAGGTAGGCGATGCCCAGCACGAACGGATAGAAGGAGATGGGCGTGGGACCGATGGCGTTCCAGGGCGGGGCGGTCAGGAAGTTGGCGATGTCGGGCTGGTCGGCGGTACGGGTGGGCAGGTAGGGCACGGGCGGTATGTTGAGGTGGATCGTGTTCATCACGTCCACGGCGAAGGCGAGGGCGAAGCCGAGCCAGAGCAGCCGGTTGCGGAAAAAGCCGTCGCCTTCCCGGATGATCTCGACGGGCACGGCGACGGTGGGGAAGGCCAGGCGCTCGCGGTCGATCCATTGGCGGCGCAGGAGGACGACGATGCAGAGGGTAGCGAGGGCGAGCAGGGCCAGAAAGCCGACCCAGGCGAGCATCTGGGCGCGCCAGACGCTCCAGGGGACATGCGCATGGCCGACGTAGAAGCCGTAGAGGGCGGATTTGTCTTTCAGGGCCAGCCAGTCGGGGATATACTTGCCGAACTGGCCGATCCAGTTGTTGCTGGCGTCGGCGTAGTGGAAGGCGGCGGTGATGGTGGGAACGATGAAGTGGATGCCGCCGGAGGAGGAGATAACGGTCGAGACGGCGAGCATGGCGTAGATGACCAGCAGCTCCGCCGGGGTGAAGGCAAGGCGGCGCAGGAACCGGGTGAGCAGAATGTTGATGGCGACCACCAGGAGCAGCACGTTGAACGCGCCGACGGGGATGCTGGTGTTGGCGAGAGCGGTATGGCCCCGACCGCCGAGCACCAGCTCCGCCCAGTGGATCCACAGGTCGGTGAGCGCCGTGAAGACGAGGCCGAGCAGGAGCGCCCGCCAAGTCAGGCCGGACGCGCGCCGCGCGCCCTGCGGGGCGGGTCGTTCCTGTGTCGATGCTTGTTCGGCAGAGGTAGACATATTGTTCGGAAGCTAAGATACGATAGGGATGGGGCGACACTCCTAATGATTATGCATTGCCAGGGTTCAAACCTCTTATCGGGAAAGACAACGTTGCTCGGTGTACGAGAATGAATTCCGTCGCCATCACGATGGAATGCATTCCGTTCGCGTTGGCGATGGAATAAATTCCTTCGCTGCTACGCGCCGGGCCGATGGAATGCCTGCACGACGGACTGAAGTCCTTCGCTGTGAGGCGCTGCGCGCCGGGTGTCCTTCGGACACGTGCCAAAAGGCTCTCTGTTTGGCACGGCTTATCTGCGAAGATGTCCGCAGGACACCCCGCCGAAGGCTACACAGCGGAGGAATTCATTCTGTTGTGTTCTATGTAGCTCTTGCCCGAAGTGTTGGCCTGGGTTCGGCAGATACTGTCTGCTGAATCTGAATCGCTCGTGGACGAGGAGCTCATCGAGCGAGCGGCAACTTCCTGCCTGAAAAGGAAGATGGCGGCGCGATTGCGAATCTGGCTTCGCGTTAACATTGCAGGAAGCAAGGAGCTTTCATGTCCGAAAACCCGGTCCCCTGGCGCAAGATCCATACGCTGCCGGACAGCGCCGCGTTGCGCGGCTATCTGGCGGAGCTGGGCATGGAGATGCCTGTGGACGACCGCCTGCTGCCTGCGGAGCGCTCACCGCTGGGCCAGCCGATGACGGCGGGTGCGCTGACGATCTGCAACCGGTTTGCCATCCAGCCGATGGAGGGCTGGGACGCGACCCCGGATGGCCGCCCGACACCGGACCTGTTGCGCCGGTGGCGGCGTTTCGGAGAGTCGGGGGCCAAGCTGATCTGGGGTGGCGAAGCCTTTGCCGTCTGCCACGAAGGCCGCGCCAATCCGAACCAGCTTTGCTTCAACGCGCACAGCCTAGAGGGCCTGACGCTCCTGCGCCAGACGCTCGTCCGCGCCCATGAGGCGCGTTATGGCGGCGAGGGGCTGGTCGTGGGGCTGCAGTTGACGCATTCCGGCCGGTTCTGCCGTCCCAACGAGAAGACCCGGGCCGAGCCGCGCATCGCCTATCACCACCCGATCCTCGACCGCAGAATGGGGCTGCCGGGCGACTTTCCGATCCTGACAGACGCAGAGATCGAGAGCATCATTGGGGCATATGTGGCGGCGGCGAAGGCTGCGTGGGAGGCCGGTTTCGATTTCGTGGACGTCAAGCACTGCCACGGCTATTTAGGGCACGAATTGCTTTCGGCGGTCGACCGTCCGGGCCGTTACGGCGGCGCGTTCGAGAACCGGACGCGCTTTCTTGCCGAGATCGTCCAGGGCGTTCGGCGGGAGGCGCCCGGCCTGGCCCTCGCCGTCCGTCTTTCGGCGTTCGACTTCCTGCCTTACCGGCCCGACCCGCAGACCAGCCGGCCCGGCAGACCCGGCCTGGGCGTACCGGAGGACGTGCCCGGCAGCCCGCGCCCGTATCGTTACGCTTTCGGCGCCGATCCCTTCCATCCAGAGGACCGTTACGACCTGACGGAGCCTTGCCGGCTGCTCGCGCTCCTGCAGGGAATGGGAATCCGGCTGGTCAATATCACGGCGGGATCGCCCTACTACAACCCGCATATCCAGCGCCCGGCCTGGTATCCGCCCTCGGATGGCTACCAGCCGCCCGAAGACCCGCTGGTCGGGGTGGCGCGGCAGGCGGCGGTGGTCGCGCAGCTCAAGGCCCGGTTACCCGATCTCGTGTTCGTCGGTTCGGCCTACACCTACCTGCAGGAGTTCCTGCCTCTGGCGGCGCAGGCGGCGGTCGGGCAGGGGCGGACGGACCTCGTTGGGATCGGCCGGATGGCGCTCGCCTATCCGACCCTGCCGGCGGATATCCTGTCCGGCAGCGGGCAGATCACGCGCCCCAAACAGCTCTGCCGCACGTTCAGCGACTGCACGACGGCGCCCCGTAACGGCCTTCCCTCCGGATGCTACCCGCTGGACGAGCACTACAAGGCGAAGCCGGAGCGCAAGACCCTGGTCCAGCTCAAGCGCGCGGCCGGCCGGGAGGAGGGATAGGATGGACCTGACCCATATCGCCGCCAGGCGGCAGATCGGACGCAAGGTCTCGGGCGTGGCAGCCATGCTGCTGCCGTTTACGGCAGAGGGTCATATCGACGCAGATTCGTTTGCCCGCTGCCTGCAGGCGGTGACGCGGTGCGGCCTGCGTCCGGCGGTCAACATGGATACCGGCTACGTGAACCTGCTCGCGGCGGAAGAGCGGGCGCGGGTGCTGCAGATCGCGCAGGAGACGCTGGCCGGCCAGCCGTTTATCGCGGGCGCGTATATCGAGGGACAGGACGGCGAGCCTGCTGAGCTGTATCGACGCGAGATCGCCCAGATCGCCGAACATGGCGGCACGCCGATCCTGTTTCAGACGTCCCGGCTGCACGGCGCGCCGGTCTCCCAGATCGTTTCCGTGTATGAGCGCGCGGTCTGCGACGTGCCCGAAGCGTACGCCTTCGAGCTGGGCCGGATGTTCGCTCCGAATGGAGAGATCTGGAGCGAGGAGATCGTGGCGGGCTTGATGCAGATTCCGGCTCTGCGGGGAATGAAGCATTCCAGCCTGGACCGACGGATCGAGATCGCGCGCCTGGACTTAAGGGACCGCGTCCGGCCCGCGTTTACGGTCTTTACCGGCAACGACCTGGGCCTCGATATGATCGAGTACGGCAGTGACTACCTGCTGGGCCTGGCGGCCTTTGCGCCGGAAACGTTTGCCGAGCGCGACCATCTGTGGGAAGCCGGGGATGCCGGGTATCTCGCTCTGGCCGATGCGCTGCAGTTTCTGGGAAACGTGGCGTTCCGGCCGCCGGTGCCGGCGTATAAGCATTCGGCGGCTGTGTTCCTGCATCTGACCGGCCGGATCGCCACGGATCGCACGCATCCGCGCTCGCCGGAGCGGCCCTCCTGGGAACGAGAAATCCTCCGGTCGTGTGCCGAACGCCTGGGGCTGTTGTAATCAGCCTCCGGTCCGTAAACGAACCCGCCAGGAACAGAGAGGAATCATCTGTCAAAGCGTAGGATTAGAATGACAACAATGCGACAAAGGATGTGAGGATAGAAATACAGCGATGAAGATTCTGCTCTTCTGCCTGGCCTGGATAATGCTGTTGCCGCCTATCTCAGATGGAGCGTGTGCCCAGTCTGGCGGTACGTGGGCGTTTGACCCGCCGAAAGACAGCTTCGGCACGAACGCCTTACTGGATCTGCGAAGTCTGAACGAGAAGACCGCCGGGGAGTCGGGATTTGTGAAGCGCACGCCGGATGGCCGGGATTTCGCGCTGGGCAATGGGCAGCCGGTCCGGTTCTGGGCGGTCGATGAGTATATCCAGAACACCAACGACGCGGATGCCCTGGCGCACAAGGCCCGGTGGCTGGCCAAGCGCGGCGTGAACATGGTGCGGGTCCATTCCGTCCTGGCGCCGACGAAGCCGGGCTCGCAGATCACGGATGTCAATCAGGAAGAGGTGGACCATATCTGGCGGCTGGTCGCCGCGATGAAGAAGGAGGGCATCTACACGACCATCTCGCCCTACTGGGCGATCCCGGTCAAGATTCAGGATTCGTGGCACGTGCCGGGCGGCCCCGACCAGAGCGCGGCGGCGCTGGTCTTCTGGGACAAGACGCTGCAGACGGGGTATAAAGCCTGGCTGCGCGCCCTCTATGCGCCGGTCAATCCGTATACGGGCATTCCGCTCGCCAAGGAGGCAGCGGTCGCCATTATCCAACTGCAGAACGAAGACAGCATGCTGTTCTGGACGATCCAGAATGTGAAGGGGCCGCAGTTGACGGCGCTGCGGACGCTTTTCGGCACGTGGCTGCAGCGCAAGTACGGCTCACTGGGGCGCGCGAACACGGCGTGGGGCGGGGAGCAGCCCGGAGCGGACGCGTTCCAGGAGAAGCAGGGCGACGACTTCGCGCACGGACGGGCCGGAATCTACATCGCGTGGTGGTGGACGCAGCCGGCGACCGGCTACAACGCGAAGCGGCTGGCCGACCAGCTTGCCTTCTTTGCCGATACGATGCGCGCCTTCAATGCCGAGATGACCCACTATCTGCGCGAGGACCTGGGCTGCCGGCAGCTCATCAACGCCGGCAACTGGCGGCCCGTCGATCCGATCCATCTGTTCGACGTGGAGCGCTACAGCTATACCGCCGACGACGTGATGGGCGTCAACCGGTATTTTACCGGCGAGCACGTGGGGCCGGACAACGGCTGGGCGATCCGGCCGGGCGATAAGTTCACGAACGCGAGCGTGCTCCTGGACCCACGCGCCCTTCCGACGAATATTAAGCAGCCCGCGGGCTATCCGTTTATCATTCCGGAAACCGAGTGGGTCGCGCCGACCGCTTACCAGTCCGAGGGTCCGTTCCTGATCGCCGCTTACGAATCGCTGACGGGCGTGGACATTTCGTACTTCTTCGCCGATGGCGACGTGCCGGAGTGGCAGCCTCCTTTTATTCCGCTGCCGTGGAACCCGCCGACCGGGAAGTGGAATATTGCCACGCCGATGCAGCTCGGTCAGTTTCCTGCCGCCGCCCTGCTCTATCGCAAGGACTATCTTCAGCGGGGAAAAGTGGTGGCGCATGAAGAGCGGGCGCTCGACGATCTGTGGGAGCGCCGCTCGCCGCTGATCGCCGAGGAGGGCGGCTTCGATCCCAATCGAGATGCGGGCGACCTGCCGCCCCGGAGCGCCGTCAAGACGGGCGTCGATCCGCTCGCCTTTCTGGTCGGTCCGGTCGAGGTCGTCTACGGCGGCGATCCTGCGAAGAGCTCGGTGATCGATCTAACGCCTTACATCGATACGCAGAACGAGCAGGTCAAGAGCGTCACCGGGGAGATGCGGCTGAACTACGGGACCGGCCTCTGCGTGGTGGATGCTCCGAAAGCGCAGGGCGCGACCGGTTCTTTGAGCAAGGCCGGCACTATCGCGCTGCACGATATCGCTCTACGCTCAACGAATGACTATGCTACGGTGCTTGTGGTCTCGTTAGATGGGCAGCCGATCCGTACGTCGAAAAAGCTGCTGGTGCAGGTGGGCACCATCGCCCGCCCGACCGGCTGGGAAGACAAAGACGCCACCTGGACCAGCCAGGACGGCAAGACGACCTATACGGGAAAGGAAGTCGTACAGACAGGCAAGAATCCCTGGCAGATCGTGGCTACGCAGGCCACGTTAACGGTGAAGAACCCGGCTCTGACCTCAGCCACATTGCTCGATGCCAACTTCAACGCCGTGAAGACGGTCCCGATCTCCCATACCAGCGGCGGAATCCGCCTCCTCCTGCCGCCCGATACCATGTATCTGGCGCTCCGGTAGGGTGGCCGCTAAGAATGGGAGTAGAACGAATTTACGGCGGGCTGACCGGTATAGTTGGCGCCGGCCTGATCGTCCGCTCCGAGATACCGGTACGGCAGCGCCACTTTTGCCTTTCCCTGACGCTGCAGCAGATGCCGGGCGCGGTTGTAGACGAATCCGGCTTGCCGGAGGTCCCTACCAAGCACGGACAACGTGGCGGGAGGGGTGAGGCGCAGGTTGGCATAGTCCAGATGGCAGAGGAGCAAACCATCCAGCTTGAGCCAGGAGACCGCCGATTGCAGCAATCCCAGCTTGTCGCCGACGTAGTGCAGTCCATGCACGCAGGTGATGAGATCGAAGTCCATGTCCGGCTGCCATATCGAGATCGAGGCCGCGTGCAGCCGCAAGCAGGACAGGTCGGGCGGGTAGGCGGAGAACATATCGACCAGATCGACTCCGACAAGCGTGACGCGGGAATCCCATTTATGCCGGGCAAAGTAGAGGGCCGACTCGATAAGAGCGTTCCCGGCCCCACAGCAGAGATCCAGCCAGGAGACGTGGGCGCATGTGGATAAACGCTCGGTGAAAAATGCCAGCGGATCAAGGCCAAGTTCTCGGGCATAGCTGTTGGTCCCCACGACGCCCCGCTCACGGTTCATGCGCGCATTGGCGACGATCTCGGAGCGGATCAGGGCCTCCTCGTCCAGCAGTGCCGTGGAGGGTTCCTGGTCACGGTTGCAGTCCATATTGTCTCTTCGCCTCGTAATAGAATTGGATCTCTTCGGTACGTAAAGTATAACGTAGAATCTACTCGGGCGGCACCTGGGATCGGGCTGTATCTCTTTCAGCGTCCCGGCCGGATTCATGCCGATTGGCAGCAGATCACGGCCTTTGCCGTCATAACGACTATCAGGAGGCAGCGATGCTCATCGAATACCCGTATAGCCAACGGTATCTGTTCACGGCTCTGGAGGCGTCTCCGGACCTCTTCGATCGCCTGCTGGAAGGAATCACTCCCGAAGAGACGGACGCGCGACCGGACCCTGAGCGGTTCACGATCCGAGAAGTCATGGCGCACCTGGCGGAATGGGAAAACGTTTTCCTGGCCCGCATGACCCGGATTTGCGAGGAAGAGACGCCGCTTCTGGAAGGGTACGACGAGGGGCAGCTTGCCATCGAGCACGGCTACGACCGCACAGACCCGCTGGAGCAATGCGGGCTGTTCCGAGAAAGACGCGCCCGGCTGGTGGCCTATTTGCGGTCACGCTCACCCGAGCAGTGGCAGCGCGCCGGAAACCGCCCTGAGATCGGAGCCATCACGCTGGAGGCGCTTGCTTTCCTCGTACCGCTGCACGACACCTATCACCTGCACCAGGTACAGACGTGGCGCCAACGCTCTAGATGAAAACCCGTCGACTCAGAAACGGTGCGAACTCTTTACGAACTTGAGAGCGAGTCTGCGGGCAGGTTACCGATTCACTGGAGCGTATCCGGCTGCGATTATGTCCTTTTAGCGCCATGCAGGCCACATGCCTGGCAGGCTGCCCACCTTCTGTTTTCGGTTTGCGGGCAGTTAAAACTGCGGCAACAAAGGCACAAAGTCCCCGGAGGGGACTGCATCAGCAGGGTTTTGCCTCTGCCTTCTAGCCTCATCAGGCTTTGTGTTTTCGACCGGATTTCGACTCGGCTGTGGACTTTGGGGGAGATGAATGATCGTCGATGTGCATACACATGCCATGCGGGCTGCGGAGCATCTCTCGGACCAGTTTGTCCGGGAGGCGGACCGGGCGCGCGGCTACCCGCTCGATCTGACGGTCGAGTTCGAGGCGTATATGCGCGCTATGGAGCCGGTAGACCGGTGCATTCTTTTCGGGATGAAGGCGCGGCACACCGGCTTTTACGTCCCGAACGAGTGGATCGCCGCCTTTGCCGCGCGGGCGCCGGACAAGATCATCCCGTTCCTGTCGCTGGATCCGACGGAGCGGGACTATCTGGAAGATTTCGAGCGGGCGCATCAAGATTTGGGAATGCGGGGGATCAAGCTGGCGCCCATGTACGCCAATTTCGATCCGACCGATCCCCGGCTGGACACGCTCTACCGGCGCGCCGCCCAGGCGGGCTTGCCGATCCTGTTCCACGCCGGGACGACCTTCTGCCAGCTCGCGCCGCTCAAGTACACGCGCCCCGCGCTCTGGGATGAGGTCGCCATCCGGCATCCGGACCTGCGCATGATCCTGGCGCACCTGGGCCATCCCTATGAAGGGGAGGCCCTGGTGACCGCCCGCAAGCATCCGAACGTCTATCTGGATCTGTCGGCGCTTTATTATCGTCCCTGGCAGCTCTACAACAGTCTGATTCTGGCGCAGGAGTACCACGTCACGGGGAAGATTCTGTTCGGCTCCGACTATCCGTTTGCCACGCCGGCGGATTCTATTACGGGCCTCTATGCCCTCAATAGTATGGTCGAGGGCACGCATCTTCCGCGCGTCGCCGAGAGCGCCCTGGATGAGATCCTTCATCGAGACAGCCTGCAGGTATTAGGACTATTCCCCTAAGGCCCCCACCCCCGTCCCCTCCCCCAATTTTAGGGGAGGGGAGATTCTATTGCTCTCTTGTGCCTCTGCCTAAAGCCGTTCCAGCCTGCAAGCATAAGGCATCCTGTAGGGGCGCTGCAAGCTCTTGCACGCCAAATCAAAGTGCTTTGAAAGGGCACAAGACCTTTCTGAGAGGGTGAGTCTATCCGAGCCACATGTAGAGGTATTTGATGATGCGGCGGAAGACATGCACGCGGCTATCGTCGCGGCTGATGCCGTGGTTGTCTTTGGGATAGAAGGCAACGTCGAAGTCTTTGCCGGCCTCGATGAGCTTCTGGACCATCTGCACGGTGTCCTGGAAGAGCACGTTGTCGTCCTGCATGCCGTGGATCATGAGCAGATGCCCCTGCAGCCCGTTGGCGAAGTTGATGGGCGAGCTTTTCTTGTAGGCTTCCTCGGCGTCCTTGGGCTCGTCGAGGCGATGGCGGGTATACCACTCATTGTAGTGCTTCCAGTCGGTCACCGGGGCCACGGCGACGCCGGTCGAGAAGGCGCCCGGCCGGGTAAACATCACCATCTCCGTGAGGAAGCCGCCGTAGCTCCAGCCCCAGATTCCCAGGCGAGCCGGGTCCACGTAGGGCTGCGCCTTGAGGAAATTGGCGGCGGCGACCGCCTCGTCGGCATCTACCTGCCCGAGCGAGCGGTAGTAGCCGGTCGCGAAGTCGGCACCATAGCCCCAACTGGAGCGGAAATCTACCTGCAGGACGACCAGATCAAGCGCGGCGGCCATGTAGGATTCCAGCAGGCCGCCCCAGCCGTTCTTGGCGCTGTCGGCGTAGATGCTGTGCAGTACCGCGCCGTACCGCTTGCCGGGATCCATCTTCGGCGGCAGCCACAGCAGACCGTGAACCGTCTTGCCGTCGATGGAAGTGAAGGTGACTTCCTGCGGAGTTACGAGCAGAGCCTTCGCGAACTCCGGCAAGGCCGAGGTCGTCAGGCGCTTCGGGATGCCCGGCTTATCGCTTATCGCCGCGTAGTAGATGTCCGGCGGGTGGGTACGGTCCTGGGCGTCCAGAATGGCGTGCCGGCCGTCTTCGGAGAGGGTCGTGCCGCGCAGGCCGCCCCCGGTCGCGAACGTGGGGGACGTTATGGGCAGCGGTCCAGTGATCTCGGTCTTCTTGCCGTCGGGCGCCAGCCGGTAGACGCGCAGCTCTTGCGGGCTGTGCTCGGTGGACTCGTAGATGATGTCGTCGCTGTATTTCGGGCGGTCGAAGCCGCCCACATCCCAATCGCCTGCGGTGACGATCTTCGGCGTGCCGCCGCTGGCGCCGATCTTCCAGATATGGCGCCAGCCGTCCCGGTCCGAGCCGAAGTAGAGGCTCTGGCCGTCGCGGCTCCAGCGCACGGGCCGCCAATCGTTCATATAGCGGGTAGACGTCTCTTCCAGGAGTTGGCCCGCCCGGCGCGTTTTGATGTCGAAGACGCGCAGCCGCCAGGACTTGAAGTCGCCGCCCATCTCACTCAGCGCCACGTGCTGCCCATCCTCGGACCAGTCCGCGCCGTAGTTGTAGAAATGGGGCGAGAGGCCCTCCACCCATTGGATGATCCCGTCGCCGGACACGGAGACGATCCCGACCTTCTGCACATTCTCCGATTGGCCCACGAGGCCGCGCTTGCGCGTGCCGGCCTCCACAGTCTCCTTGGTGTAATCGGGAATAATGACGGTCTTGTCGCTGCTGGTGTCCGACCAGGAGATGAGCAGGTTCTTGCCGTCCGGCGACCAGTCGTAGCCGCTGACGGACGTGTTGGCTTTGGTGACGGTGGTCAACTGGCGAATGTCGCCGGATTGGCGGTCGAGGAGGAAGACGTTGCCGCGCGCGAAGGAGATCCACTTGCCGTCGGGCGAGTAGTCGAGCTGGCCGACGCCCTCCAGCGCCATCAGCCGCCGGCGCAGCGGCCCCTTGCCCTCCGCCGGGACCTCGAAGATGTCGCCGTGATAGCCGAACAGGATGGTCTTGCTGTCCGGCGACCAGATCGGCGCGCCGGGTCCGCCGTCGTACTGGATCTCTTCCTTTTTCTCCTGTTCGGTGCGCTCGTCATCCTGGCGGGCGATGCGCGGAATTTTGGCCGCATCGGTCAGGCGGATGGGCTTGCCGTCGGGGACCTCCAGGACATAGATGTCGCGCAGGCGGTGGCCCTCCGGGTTCCAGAGGAAGGCGATATGGCGGTTGTCTTTGGCCCAGCGCACGGCGGAGGGCGGCGAGCCGGTCAGATAAGGCTGCGTGAACAGCCGCTCGAACGGGATCTCGGTCCTGGGCAGATCGGTATGGACCCTCTGCACGTTGGAGGGCCGTTGCGCGCGGCCTATAGAGGCGAAAGAAAGCAGGAAAAAGGCCGCCGGCAGGAGGAAAGATAGCGCCGGGAGAGCCGGCGCGCGGCGTGTTGGGATCATGAGGTCGTTTTGCTCCTGAGAATGAGAAGTGGGTATGCGTCGAGGCAATGATCCGCGCGCCCCAAAGCGGCGGAATAGCGGAGAAGACGCTGCCTTCTCCGGAATCATTATACGCTATGCGACGGCGAGAAGCCTTTTCAAGGGAAGGAGCCGGAGGCGCCATGAAGATCACCGATCTCAAGACCACGCTCATGACCGACGGCTGGCGAAATTTGATCTTCGTCGAGCTGGAGACGGACGCGGGCCTCACCGGCCTGGGAGAGGCGACGCTGGCGAACCGGACGGAGGCGGTCGTCGCCTACCTGCATGCGGCCAAAGAGAAGTATCTTCTCGGCGCATCGCCGTTCGATACGGAAGCGCTCTGGCAGCGGATGTATTCGGGCGATTTCATCCGGGGCGGCATGATCGCCTGCGCGGGACTTTCGGCGGTGGACATCGCCTGCCACGACATTCAAGGCCAGGCTCTGGGTGTGCCGGTCTACCAGCTATTGGGCGGGACCTATCGCGAGGCTGTTCCCTGCTACGCGAACGGCTGGTACACGGTCGAGCGCGATCCGGAAGCGATTGCGGAGCGGGCGGAGGCGGTCGTCGCGCAGGGATATAAAGCGTTGAAGATCGACCCCTTCGGCGCGGGGGCGGGGGAATTGACGCGTCCGGAGCGGGAGCGGTCGGTCGCCATTGTCGAGGCGATTCGAGAGGCGGTCGGGCCGGAGGTCAATATCTTCGTGGAGGCGCATGGCCGATTCGTGCCTGTGGAAGCCATTCGCCTCTGCCGCCTGCTGGAGCCGTATGAGATCGGGTGGTTCGAGGAGCCGTGCTCGTGGGACGATCCGCTTGCCTGGCGCGAGGTGAAGGATAAGGTCGGGGCGCCGATCGCGGGCGGCGAGCATTTCTGCACGCGCTACGGCTTTCGCACGGTCATCGAGAACCGTTGCGTGGACATTCTGCAGCCCGACGTGCTCTACTGCGGCGGCTTGACGGAGATGCGCAAGATCGCCGCCTGGGCGGACGCCTACAGCCTGCTCGTCGCGCCGCACAATTCGCAGGGGCCGGTTTGCACGGCGGCGACGGCGCATGTGGCCCGCGGCCTGCCGAATCTCAAGATCATGGAGGTGTTCGACGACTTCATGCCGCCGCATGTCAAGCAGGCGGTCCCCGGCTGTCCGGCGGTGGTCGAGAGCGCCATCATGCTTACAGAGGGTCCTGGCCTCGGCATCGCGTTAGATCATGAGGTCGCGAGCCGGCATCCCTACACTCCGATCCATTTCGATCTGTTCGCCGAGGGCTGGGAGCGACGGCAACCCTCACACCCACCTCACCCCCCAGCCCCCTCTCCTTAGCAAGGAGAGGGGGAGATAGTGTGTAGGGGCGCTGCTTGCTGCGTCCCTACATGCGGTACTTTCTTTGAAAGGGGAACGAGAAGGAGAATATGTGTTGATTCCTGCGAAAGATTCAGAGCTATTCGATTGGATCGCGGCCCATCTCTATACCGCCGTCCTCAGCGATAGCTGTGATGCGCTCGGCCACATGCAGCAGGCGCTGGGACCGGAGATTCGGCCTGTCGATGAGAATTTGACTCTGGTGGGGCGGGCCAAGACGGTCCTCTGGAGCGACGCTTACCACGTTCCGGACAATCCGTACGAAGGGGAGATACGGGCGGTCGATTCGATCCGGCCGGGGGACGTGGTGATGATGGCGACCGGGGCTTCAAAACGGAATGCGCCCTGGGGCGAGCTGATGAGCACGGCCTGCGTGAAACGGGGCGGCCGGGGCGCTGTGACCGACGGTCTGATTCGCGACGTGCGACGCATTCGCGCGCTCGGCCTGCCGGTCTACGCAGCGGGCTACAAGCCGGTCGACAGCCGGGGACGAGGGCTGGTCATTGCGCACGACATGCCGGTGGAGATCAGTGGGGTGCGGATCGAGCCGGGGGACCTGGTCGTGGGCGATCTGGACGGGGTCGTTATCGTTCCGCGCGCCATCGAGCGGGAGGTTCTGGAGATGGCTTACCAGAAGACGGTCGCCGAGAATCATACCCGTGAGGAACTGGAGCAGGGCCATCTCCTGGCCGAGGTCTACGCCAAATATGGCGTGCTCTAAGTGAGCCCAGCGGAGGGTCCTAATTCCGGAAGATCGAAGTAGTGAAGGGCGCCGGGCAGAATGACGCTGTAGATGTCGTGCGTGTCGTAGTGGCGGGAGGCGATCCACGCCGCGAAGCTTTCCATCCCGTCTACCACTTCTATTTGATGGATTCGGTTGTCAAGCGCGGCTGCCAACTGCCCGTAGAGGCCGTGGCGGCCATGCGCGTAAAGGCGAATGTCATCTGCGTTAAGATTGGGCCACTGGCCGATCATATCCAGGGCGCGCAGCACGTCGTAGGTGCGCAGCGAGACGAGGTCGTCGTTCAGCCAGAGGAGATCGGTGGAAAATTTATGGATCACGCCATAGAAGTCTTCGGGCGCCTGTAGCGTGAGCGAGCGGGGGCGCAGACCCCCGACGCCGGAGACGTCGAGTACCAGGACGGCCCGGCCTGCTTCGCAGGTTTGCCTGATCCAGTTGCCATGATCGTGCAGGCGGCTCGTGCCCCCGTCCCAGACAGCCAGAGTCACCGGCAGGCGCTTCCCGTCGTGCTGAAAGGAGCGGAACAGGCGCCCGTGGCCGAACAGGCCTTCCTGCGACCACCAGAGGCAGGACGCAACTTTTAACTCCTCGATGCGGGTCTCGCTGTAGAAGCGGGGATTGAGATCGCAGGGCCGGCGATCTTTCTGGACCTTCTCCCGCAGCCACTGTAGGGCGCGCTCCCGGCGCTCCTCATCGGGTATTGCCCGGCGCTGCTGCTCCCGTTCGCGCAGGCGCTCGACATTAGTCTCGTGAACGAAGGCGGCATCCGGAAATTCGGCGCGCACCTGGCCGGACGCCGTACACCAGAGACGGCTCGGCTCGAAGGGAGCGAAGGTGAGCGTTTCGGGATCGGGCTGCGTGCCCAGCAGGTGGCGGGCGAAGAATTGGGCGGCGGCGCGGGCGAGGGTGGGGGTGTAGGCGTGCGTGGAGATGTCTTCCACTAACTCTAGATCGTCTTCCTTGCCGGCCATCTCCCAAAAGCGTTTGCAGCGCGCCACCGTGCGGCGCGTGCCCTCGATCGGGAAGAAGTCGCCCGTTACCGCCAGCGCGCACACCGGGCGCGGCGTCATGGCGATCAGGATGTCTTCGTGATCGAATCCGTGGGCGGTAAAGCCGCGCCAAATCTGCTCGGCGTCCTGCGCGCCGCCAGCGGCCAGATAGCTCTCCCGGCTCATGAGGAATGTAGCGGGCGCGGCGGCTGCGATGCGCGGCTCGGCGAGCATCATCAGGCAGGTCTGGGTGCCTCCGCCGGAGCTGCCGGTCACGCCGATGCGGCGGCCATCTACTTCCGGGCGGCTCTGCAGGTAGTCGATGCCGCGCATGGCGTCGTGCAGGAAGTAGCGGGCCAGACTGTCGCCGAGGGGCAGACACTGCGCGCCTGCGTAGTCATGATCGATAGTGCAGGCGTCGATCGTCTCCACCTTCAGGGATGGCTCATAGTAGCTCAGCCGCTCGCCCTGGCCGATGGGGTCCTGTGCCAGGACGATCAGGCCCGCTCGCGTCAGGATCTGGCAGACGCTCTGATACTGCGGCGTGTGCTTCGCCAGGGGATGATGGCCGCAGAGGAATAGAACGGCGCCGCGCGGCTCCCGGAGGCCATCGGGCAGATAGAGGTTGGCGGTGACGTAGTGGTGGGGCCGGGACTGGAAGATGATTTTCTCAATGTGGAATCCCTCCCCTTCGACCGTGCCGACCGTGCGGGCTTCCAGAGACAGCTCCGAAGGTGGCAGGCCGCCCAGCGCGGCGAGGAAGTGTTCGCGGATGGCCTGCTGGCGTGCCTCCAGCGCCCCTCGCGTCGTGATGGCGTCGCGGGCCGCATCCCCGGCTGCGAATGCTCGCTCGGAGCGGCGATAGATGTGCTGCTTCAACTGGTCGTGGACATCATAGAACCAGTCGCCGGGCGCGTTGCGCTCCAATTCTGAAAAGCTGGTCATTGGCCCCCACCCCCGACCCCTCCCCCAAGTTTAGGGGAGGGGGGACTCGATTGAGAAGTTTGTACCCTCTGCCTAAAGCGGCTCTTGTCTGGAAGCAGAGGGCGCAGCAAGCAGCGACCCTACATTGCGCCCTGAGGGGTTTTAACCCCGTGTACTTTTATAGACCACCGGGTTGAGCTTGCTGGCGGCGAGCTCACCGGGCTGGATGCCGGGATGCCAGGTCTTCAGGTCCAGCAGGCGGTTGGGATTGTCGGGATTGTGCATGATGCGCGTGCCCTCGGCAAAGAAGATGATGGTCATGACCTCGCGGGTCGTGGGACTTGCGTTGCCAGGCGCCGAGTGGAGCGTCCAGCCGGAATGGAAGGTCGCATCGCCCGCTTTCATCGCAGCCGTCGCCAGGGGATAGCCGCGCTCTTTGACGAGGGCCTCCCATTTTTGTTGGGATTCATCGGAGATAGCCAGATGCCCTAAAAAGCCTTCTTTATGTGAGCCGCTAGCGAAAGTCATT
>Ga0209810_1001283_pt1 | contig 39757 bp, 35 predicted proteins | sample Coa_R1_7_FD_187159 | JGI IMG/M metagenome (GOLD analysis project Ga0209810, IMG submission 187159) | Surface soil microbial communities from Centralia Pennsylvania, which are recovering from an underground coalmine fire - Coalmine... | ecosystem: Environmental > Terrestrial > Soil > Unclassified... | reverse complement strand
TCGCAGTACTGGCCCTGGCCCGAGCCGACCGGCGTCGCCGAGGTCAGGCTGGCGGGGGCGTCCGGGATGCGGGAGAAATCCACCCCCATGAGGGCCGAGCACGACATCACCGGCGGGATGGTGGGGAGGGTGGGTACGGGGGGTGGGCTGGGTAGGGTGAGCGCTGACGCCACCGGTCTCGCCCCGACGACCGTGGTGCCGAGCGAGAGGACGAAGCCCGCCAGCAGGGCGCCGACCGGCGCGACCAGGGCCCGGGCCCTCGGCCGCTCATCGCTCCGTTGACGATGGAATCGCGACACGACACTCCCTCCTCCCGAGAGCAGATCTGAGGTGGCCGCCGACGGGCCGGGTCCGCCCGATGGACCCCTCGCGCCCGGGTGCTCCCGGCACCCGGCAGGAGCGCCGGCGACCGATGACGGGACACCGCTCACACGGCACCCCGAGCGTGCAGCCCGGCGATCTCCTCCTCGCCGTAGCCCAGCTCCCGCAGCACCTCGTCGGTGTGCTGGCCCAGGGCGGGGGCCGGGCCTCGGAGCCCCGGGCCGTCGCGTTCGAAGCGGAAGCCCGCCCCGACCACGCGCGTGGGCTCCCCGAGCCCGGGGACCTCGACCGGCAGGAAGAGATCGCGCTGGGTGAGATGGGGATGTCCGACGATCTCCGGGATCGTCCGCACCCGGCTCACCGGCACCTGCTCCGCCGCCAGCCGCGGCTCCAGCTCCTCGGCCGAGCGGGAGCGGAAGAGGTCGGCCAGGATGGCACGGAGTTCCTCCGCGTGCCGGAGCCGGGCCCGATGGTCGTGGAACCTGGGGTCGGTCGCGAGCTCGGGGACGCCGAGGACCCGACAGAGCCGTTCGAACTGCGTCTGGTGGTTGGCCCCGATCGAGAGGTACCCGTCGCAGGTCGCGTAGGTGTCCGAGGTCACGACCATCCGGAAGCCGCGGTTCCCCGTCCTCCGCGGCGGCACCCCGCTGAGGAAGTAGGAGGCGATCGTGGGCGCCATGAGCACCATGGCGGCGTCCAGCATGGCCACGTCGATGCGCTGGCCCCGGCGTGCCGGATCGCGCTCCCGCTGGAGGAGCGCCGCCAGCACGGCGCCGGCGGCGAGCACGCCGCTGAAGATGTCGACCCCGGGCCCACCCATCTTGAGCGGCTCGCCGTCCGGCTCGCCGTTGAGGGACATGACCCCGGACATCGCCTGGACGATGTGGTCGTAGGCGGTCCAGTCGCGCAGCGGCCCGGTCTGCCCGAATCCGCTCACCGAGCAGTAGACGATGCTCGGGTTGAGCGCGAAGACCGCCTCCTCGGTCAAACCGAGGCGCGACGCCACGCCCGGTCGGAAGTTCTCGACCAGGACGTCCCCGCGTCGGATCAGCCGCTCCAGCACCTCCCGGCCGTCCGCGGTCTCGAGGTTGACGGTCACCGACCGCTTGCCGGCGTTGACGGCGATGAAGGGCGCGCTCATCTTCTCCAGGCCGGCGTGCTCGACGTAGTCGCGCATGTCGTCGCCGAGCCCGGGTCGCTCGACCTTGATCACGTCGGCGCCCAACAGCCCGAGGTGGTACGTGCAGCAAGGCCCGGCGAGCGCATGGCCCAGGTCCACCACCACCATCCCTTCCAGTGGCTTCAACCTCGCCCTCCTGTGAACACCACCCTGTCCCCCTCCCACCGGAAGTGCGTCTCGAGTCCGGCCCGGTGGGTGATCTCCTCGACGTAGGCGACCACGGCCGCGCCGAGCTCGTCGCTGCCGCACACCAGGGGCCGGCCGTCGGGGGCCACCCAGCAGGGCAGGAACCCCGCCTCCTGCACCCCGTCCTTCCCCGCCACCACCCGCGCGATCATCGCGTGCCTGGCCTCGGGATGGAACGGGTAGGTCGGATAGCTGGGGTCAGGGGAGAATCCGAAGAGTTCGCGACGCCGTCTTGCCCACTCCAGCATCGTGGGGTTGGGGTTGTCCTCCAACCCGAGGACCCGGGTGACGGTCACGAAGTTGCCCAGGCCGTGGAAGATGGGGCGTCCCCGGTGCATCTCGACCCCGCGCAGGAGGTGGGCGTGGTGTCCGGCCACGACGTCGGCGCCGGCCTCGACCGCCGCCCGGGCCAGCGGACGCTCGTACATGGCCAGCCGGGCCGGGATGTGGGTCACGCCCTTGTGGAGCGCGACCACCAGCAGGTCGACCTCGCCGCGGGTGCGTTCGATGTCGCGTTGCATCGCCTCCAGCGAGTCGGGAACGGCGACCGAGACGATGCGCCCGGGCGGCCCTCCGGGGTTGGCGTGGTCGAGCTCGTAGTGGGTGAGGACCTCGACGTAGGCGGCGCCCGCCTTGTGCGGCCCCGCCCACGATTCACGCGGCCCCACGCAGTTGAAGCTCAGGACCCCCACCCGGATGCCCCGGCGCTCGACGATCGCCGGCCTTCGGGCCGCCTCGAGGTCGAGGCCGGCGCCGGCCGAGGCGATCCCGGCCCGCTCGAGGCCGCGCAGCGTCTCCTGAACGCCGACCGTGCCGGCGTCGAAGACGTGGTTCCCGGCCAGCGTCGCCACCCCGATGCCGGCCCGGGCCAGCGCCGTCAGCTTGGCCGGCTCCCGGCCCGGGTTCGGGTTGGGCCCGTGGTCGGTGCGGGTGCTGAAGGGCACCTCCACGTGGCCGATCACGAGGTCCGCGGCCTGGAGCACGGGCCGAACGGCGTCGAAGAACCGGTCCGGCTGTGGCTCGTCGAGGATGAGGTCGCCGACCAAGAGGAGCTCGATCGCCTCCCCTGAGGAGGCTCCTCTCCTCGCCCTCGATCGCGAGCCCGGCCTCCCGCCGGGGGCACCCACCAGAGACGACCTCGCCCGGCTCACACGACGCCCCCCTTGCGCAGGGCTTCGATCTCGGCCTCGCCGTAGCCGAGCTGGCGCAGCACGGCGTCCGTGTGCTCGCCGAGCTTCGGCGCCCTCAGCCGAGCGGGCTCCGGCACGAGCCCCCGAGCTCGGACGTGAGGGTGCTGGAGCACCTCCTCGATCGTTCGCACCAGGCCGGCCGGGAGCCCCAGCCCGGTCAGCCGCCGCTCCAGCTCCCGCCCCGAGCGCGTCCGCAGCCGCGCCGCCAGCTCGGCGTAGAGCTGGTCGGGGTGCTGCGCCCGGGAGGCAGCGGTGGCGAAGCGGGGGTCGCGCACCAGCTCCTCGGCCCCGATCTCGCGGCAGAGGGCCTCGAACCAGCGGTCGTGGAGCGCGCCCACGAAGAGCACCCCATCCTCCGTCGCGAAGCGGGCCATGGTGGCCCGGCGGCCGAGTCGCGACCTCCCCGTACCCGCCAGCGCCGTCTCCACCGCCTGAGGTCTGGCCAGGGTGAGGGCGGCGTCCAGCATGGACACGTCGAGGTGACGCCCTCGACCGCTCCGCTCCCTCTCCATCAGCCCGGCCAGCACGAGAGCGAAGGCCATGTAGCCGGTGAAGGGGTCGAGGACGGAGAGGCCGAGGTGCATGGGGTCGGTGTCGGGGGGGAGGTAGGCGGCGGTCAGGCCTGACACCGCTTGCACCGACCACTCGATCGCCGGTAGATCGTGGAGCGGGCCCTCCTGGCCGAACCCGCTGATGGAGCAGTACAGGAGCCGGGGGTTGACCTCGCGCATCGCCTCCCAGCCGATGCCGAGGCGCTCGGTGACGCCGGGGCGGAAGTTCTCCACCAGCGCGTCGGCCCGCTCGACCAGCCGCCGGAGCACCTCGCGGCCGTCCTCGTGGCCGAGGTCCAGCGTCAGCGAGCGCTTGCCGGCGTTGAGGGCGAGGAAGGTGGCCGGCCGGCTGCGGAAGTCGTCGCCGACGCCCGGCCGCTCGACCTTGATCACCTCGGCGCCCAGGCGGGCGAGGTGCCAGGTACAGAAGGGCCCGGCCAGGGCATGGGTCAGATCGACGACCACGACCCCCTGGAGCGGGGTCATGCCATCCCCTCCGTCGAGCGGCACGGCGGCAGGGCCGCTCATCGCCCCCTGACCCCGGCCGTGAGGGCGTCCACGACCGCCTCGCGCTCGAGATCGCGCAGGAGCAGGGCGGGCAGGCCGGCGGCCTCCACCAGGGACCTGAGCCGCGGGTAGTCCCAGCCGAACCAGTGGTCCGAGCGCGGGATGAAGAAGACGACGGCGTCGATTCCCCCCCTCTCGATCTCGGAACGGAGCCACTCGTCACGCGCCGCGGCGGGGGCCACCCGCGGGCTGGGCACGTGGAGGAAGTAGGCATCGAACACCGCCTCCAGCGGGTCGGCGGCGTCCTCGGGGACGTCGGCGCCGACGCTCCGAGACCCCCAGCTGTCGTCCTCGGCCACCACCACCGCTCCCGCTTCCTCCAGCAGCGTGTGCAGGCGTAGGTCGCTCAACGGGGTCCCGGGGACGACCAGCAGCCGCCGGCGGGCCTCGAGCCGAGGCCGCTCCTCGGCGAGGTAGGCCAGGAGCAGTTGCTCGTGGACCGCCGGCTCCAGGAAGCGTCCGGCGCCGATGACGGTGAGCGCCTCTTTGCCGCTGATGCCCGCGGCGGGGTCACGTCGCACCTCGGCAAGACGCCGGAGCGCCGCGCGCTGACCGTTCACCGCGCGGATGGCGGCCCTCAGCCGTTGGTCGGTGGCGGTGACGCCGGTGAGCGCGGCGAGCCGCGAGCGCAGCTCGCGGACCCGCTCCAGGCCGTAGGTCCGATTGGCCGGCGTCTGCCCATGGAGCAGGTCGTAGAGGTGGAGAGGCGGGATGCACTCGCTCTCGCCCAGGCGCACGATCTCCTTCAGCGTGTAGTAGAGCTCCAGGTGGCTGTCCCAAGCCCTGGACAGCACTAGGAGGTCGAGCCAGGCATAGGCGCCGGCGAGCAGTGCCTCCAGGGTCGCCCGAACGTCGTCCTCGATGTGACGCTCGAGGTAGCGGTCGGCGTTGGGCGTCGGCCCGCCGGGCGCCGCCGCCACCGTCAGCGGGTAGGCGTCGCTGGCCAGGACCAGCTCGGTGGGCACCGTGGACCCGACCAGGCCCACCACCTTGCGACCCCGGGCGCTGGCGGCACGGGCCGCGGCGGTCCGGTCACGGTAGTGCCGCTGGAGTTCCGCGGCCGCGCTCATGCTCCCAACCTCCGCTCCAGGAACTCCGCCATCACCTCTCGCATCCTCGCCTCGTCCCAGCCCCGGGTGTCGATGGCGTCGGCATCGAGCACCAGGGTGGGGATGCCTGCGACCTCGAGCGCCCGCTGGGTGAACTTCACCGCCGAACCGAGGTTCACGATCACCGCCCCATGGCAGCGGTGTCGCCGGCAATCGGCGACCGTCCACTCGGGCAGCCATGGAGCCACGTGCAGGGTTTCGTTGAAGCTGGCGTAGCGACCCGCCAGCGCGCGCAGCGGGTCGCGCAGGCCGTACCGCAGGTACCCGTCGGAGGCGATCGAGAGGTACATCGAGCGCACGAAGACCGCGCCGTGGCTCTCCTCGAAGGCCCGGTAGAAGTCGGTGTTCTGCCAGAGGCCGACGCCCACCCAGCCGAGACGAACGCGCTCGTCGGGGAAGGCGGCCACGCCCGCCTCGACCCGCTCCCAGACCTCGTCCCGGAAGCGGCGAGCGTGCTCCAGGGCCCAATCGCTTCCCCGGTGCCATTGGGCGGTCATGACGTTGGTGAGCTGCTCGGGGAGCCGGACCGGGAGCTTCGGCGCCTCGCAGATGAGACGGCGCACCTCGTCGAAGCACTCCTCCTGCTCCTGCACCCGCTCCAGCAGCGCCCGCAGGCGCTCCTCGTCGAACCTTCGTCCGGTGATCCGCTCGCACTCGGCCACCAGCTCCCGAAAGCACCCCACCACCCGATCGATGCGGTGGGTCTCGAAGACGTCCTCCCAGTTGCGGCGGGCCACCTCCCACCAGCGTGGGTAGAGGACGGTGGAGCCGGGCACCTCGATGGGGACGAACGGCGCCCCGCACGCCTCCGCCATCAGCGACCACAGCCGCTCCGTCCCCTGGTCGACGAGGCGCGCGCACAGCAGGGCGGGCCGGGGCAGCCCGCCCCAGGGTGCGTTGGGGTTGTCCTTGTCGAGCAGCGCCGCCAGCGCCATCGCACCGTAGTGCGGCAGCCCATCGTGGAAGCCCCGCTCTTCGAGCCGGTCCAGGTAGTACCCCGAGGCCCGCTTCGCGGCCACCAGCGACGACCACCACTCGTTGGTCACGTAGGGGATCTCGAACACGTCCAGGATCTCGTGGGGCGTGGTGGCGCTGGTGAGCGCGTAGGGCACGCCCTCCTCGAACACCCGACGCCTGAGGTCCTGGAACCACGCCCGCTGGTAGCGCTGGGCCAGTCGTGTCGATTGCAACTGGACGCGATCGGTGTCGGTGGTCCGCTCTTCCGTGGTCCGTTCTTCCATTGGATGGCGCTCCTCAGCCTTTGATGGCTCCGCTCAGCACCCCCTTCGTGAAGTAGCGCTGGAGGAAGGGGTAGGCGAACACGATGGGCAGCAGCGCGATCACGACCACCGCCATCTGGATCGACTCCGGAGGCGGTGGGGCCTGGCCGGTCACGTACGACCCCACCCCGGGCAGGGGCGCGCCCTGGATCACGTACAGCCGCAGGATCAGCTGGAGCGGCCATCGGCTCTGGTCGTTGAGGTAGAGCAAGGCGTTGAAGAACGCATTCCAGTAGCCCACGGCGTAGAAGAGGCCGATCACGGCCACGGCCGCCTTCGAGAGCGGCAGCACGATGCGAAGGAGGATGGCCAGGTCACCGGCACCGTCCAGCCGAGCGCTGTCCACCAGCTCTTCTGGGACCGCCATGAAGAACTGCCGGACCACGACCAGGTTGAACGCGTTGAGCAGGACGGGCAGGACGAGCGAGGCGTACGTGTTCAGGAGCCCGAGCTGCTTGACGACCAGGTAGCTGGGGATGATCCCGGGGGCGAAGAACAAGGTCAAAAGGGCCATCCGCAGGATCTGCCGGGAGCCGAGGATGGGCCGGCTCAGGGCGTAGGCCATGGCCACGGTCGTGGCCAGGCTGGCCAGCGTTCCGACCACGGTGACGCCCACGCTGATCAGGATCGCCCGGGTCACCGCCCCGCCCTCGAAGACGACCTGATAGGCGCGGAGGGTGGGGTGCAGGGGGAGCAGGACGAGGCCTCCGCCGGCGTCGACGTCCGCCTGCCCGGCAAGGCTGGTGGAGACGATCTCGGCGAAGGGGTAGACGACCAGCAGGACGACGAGAGACAGGATCAGCCCCTGCGCGAGCCGCTCGACCAGCCTCGGACGCTCCATCCAGATGGGGCGGCGGCTCACGTGTACACCCCGCCGTAGCCGAGGCGATGGGCGAACCGGTTGGCGCCGATCACCAGCGCGGCCGCGATCACCGCCTTGAGGATGCCCGCGGCCGCCGCCAGCCCCCATTGCCCGGCCGCGATCCCGTGGAAGTACACGTAGGTGTCGAGCACCTCTCCCGCCCCCGGGCCGACGTTGTCGCGCTGGAGGATGATCTGCTCGAAGCCCACCGAGAGCAGCGCCCCGATCCGCAGGATGAGGAGCAGGATGGTGATGTCGATCAGGCCGGGCAGGGTCACGTGCCAGAGCCGGCGCCAGCGCCCGGCCCCGTCGACCGTGGCCGCCTCGTACAGGGTGGGGTCGATGGACAGCAGCGCGGCGAGGTAGATGATCGCGCCCCAGCCCGCGTCCTTCCAGATCAGCTGGAGGGTCACCAGCCACTTGAAGAAGGGAGGGCTCGTCATGAGGTCCACGGCGGGCAGGCCGGTCGCACGCAGGGCGTGGACGACCGGGCCGTCGCTTCCCAGCATCTGCTGGAAGAGCGCGACGATGATCACCCAGGAGACGAAGTGGGGGAGGTAGACGACGCTCTGGATGAAGCGACGCCAACGGGTCGAGATCAGGCCGTTGATCAGGATGGCGAGGCCGATCGGCACCGGGAAGTAGAGGAGGAGCTGGAGCAACGAGATCACGATCGTGTTCTCGACCGCGGCCCAGAACCCGGGGTCGGTGAACAGCGACCGGAAGTTGTCCAGGCCGACGAACGGGCTGTCGACGAAGCCGATGAAGGGGAGGTAGTTCTGGAACGCGACCACGTACCCCAGCAGCGGCAGGTAGTAGAAGACGATGAAGTAGCAGCAGCCGGGTAGGGCCAGCAGGAGCATCACCCGGTCTCGCCGAAGGGCGGCCCTCAGCCTCGACCGGCGCGACCTGGTCAGGGGTTGGCCGTCCGCCCAAGGCCACATCCTCCATCCCCCGGCCGCCCTCGGGCGCCGGGAGGGCCGCTCTCTTCCCCCCGGGGTTCGGTCGTCGGCGAGCACGTCGTCCCTCATCCCACGACGAGGCGATCGACGAACACCTTGACGTGCGCGATCACCGCTTCCTCGTGCTCCTCGGCCACCCAGTGGCTCGCGTCCTGAAAGAAGACCGCGACGGCGCCCGGCACCGACGTCGCCGCTCGCAGCGACGCCTCCGGCGAGATGATGTGGTCACGCATCCCGGCGACGAGGAGGGTCGGCACCTCAACCCGACTCAGCAGCCTCGCCAGCTCGGCATCGGTCCGCGCCTCGGGGAACGGCTTGCGCGGGTTGATGCGCAGCTCCTCGTCGCTCATGGCCAGGAAACGGTTGATCCGGCGCTGCAGCAGCGCCTCGCGTCGCTGTTTGGTGTCGGGGTCGCCCTCGGCGTCCGGAGGCAGGCCGCGCTGGAGGATCTGGCGGAGCTTCTCTGGATCGCGCCCGGCCTCGATCTGGGCGCGCCTGGCGGCCGAGGTGTCTCCGCCCGAGCGATCGTGGGGACCCCCGACCACCGAGACGAACCCCAACAGGTCCTCGGGGTGGGCGAGGGCAAGGTACCATCCGACCCCAGCGCCGTGGGAGATCCCGGTGTAGACGAAGCGCGGCAACCCAAGCGCGCGGGCGAAGCGATGCACGTCCTCGGCCCAGGTCGGGTACCACCGCTCCCCCAGATCCTCGAACACGTGGGTGGATCGCCCGTACCCGCGCAGCTGGAGGCAGTAGACGTGGTAGCCGGTCGGAGGCCCGGCCAGCCGGCTGGGGTAGCGTCCCTCGGTGAACGCCATCTGGGCGGAGACGACCACGGTGCCACCGCCCCCGTACTCCTCGTAGTAGAGCTCGACGTCTCCGAGCCGGATCAGTGGCACTCGTGGCTCACCTCCGTTCGGCCGGCGCTCCCGGCCCTGCCCGCTCCCCGGCTCCGCCGGGCTCGACCACGCGATCGGCCGCCATGGGGCGAGACCAACACCTCAGGCCCCTGCCTTCAGCTGGTCGATGAAGAGCCGGAACTCGCCAACCACCTGGTCGGGAAGCTCGACGGCCAGCCGATGGCCGGCCTCCTCGAACAGGACCAGCTTCGCTCCCCGGACGGCCCGGGCCGCAAGGAGGTTGTACTCCGCCTTGCAGAGTGGGTCGTGCAGTCCGCCCATCAGCAGCACCGGCACCCGGATCCGACCGAGGAGCTCGGCCAGCTCGGCGTCGCTCTCGCACTCCGGGAAGGCGATCCCGGCATCGGCGTGGAAGGCATCCACCCGGGCGAGCATGCGCGCCAGATCGGCTTCGATCAGGGCATCGCGCCACCGCCGGCGCGTCTCCGAGCGCGGGGGCGCGAAGAGGCTTCGCAGGTAGGCACGGAGCCGGACGGGATCGGTCTCGCGGTCCATCCGCCGACCGTGCGAGACGCGTCCGGGGCGGTTCCGATCGCCTTGGGGGGCACCCACGATCGAGACGAGCGCCTTCAGGTCCTCGGGGTGGGCGAGCGCCAGGTGCCAGCCGATGAGCGCGCCGTGCGAGACGCCGGTGTACACGAACCGCTCCAACCCCAGGGCGCGCGCGAACCCGTGGACGTCCTCCGCCCAGCGTGGGTACCAGCCGGCGCCGAGCTGTCTCTCGACTGGCGAGGAGGGGTGGTATCCGCGGCAGACGAGGGTGAAGACGTGGTAGGAGGTGGGTGCCCTTGACAGGAGGGCTGGGAACTCGCTCGTGAACCACTGCTGACAGCAGACCACGACCTCGTCGCCGGTTCCGTGCTCCTCGTAGTACAGGTCGGCCCCATCCACGGCCACGGTCGGCATCACCCACCTCGCTTGGCGATCGCCGCCTCGTACTCGGCGCGGATCTGGTCTCCGCCCTGGGCCCGCCAGTCCTTGACCAGTTGATCGTGGTCGCTGAGCGGCGCCCTCCCGTTGATGATGGCCGTCAACCGATCGGTGATGAGCTGGGTGAGGACCGTGCCCTTGGCGTCCTGGGTGGGGGAGTAGTAGCCCTGTGTGGGGTCGGTGACCAACATCGGTGCCAGCTCCGACTCCATCTGATGGGCGACCCGCGCGAAGTCGCTCGAGTTGGGGTCGTAGAGCACGGGAGGAGGGCCGCCGAGCCCTCGAACCCAGGGTGGGACCAAGGTCGACGTCAGGTCGCTTCGGGCTCGGTCCGTGGGGCGGGGATTGCCGTCCCGGTCCAGGCTGTAGTCGACGTCCTTGACCCCATAGGTGCGCAGCGCGTGCTCCACGGTTCCGAAGGGGGCGCTCATGAAGTTGAGCACGCGCAGCAGCTCCTTGACCCGTTCCGTGCTCGCCTTCTTGATGGCCACGTAGGTCGGTTGCGTGCCGTTGATGGTGAAGAAAGATCCCTTGCCCCCGTCGTGGCCGAACATGGGCATGTTGTAGATCTGTGAGCCCGGGTGAACGGCATTGTACTGATCCCAGAGATTGGCGTACCCTGGCCACCCCAGCACCAGGATCTGGATCTGCCCGCGGATGAAGAACCCACTCAGCGCCGACAGCGACTGGGTCTGAGCGTCGGGGTTGAAGACGCCTGCGGTCTGGAGGTCGCGCATGTAGCCGACCGCGGCTTTGTGCTCCTCCGTCTCGATGTCCTTGATCAGGCGCCCGCGCTCGAGCTTCCAGTTGTTGGGGGCTCGGAAGATCTGCCGGAAGATGGTGAGATGGGCGATGGTCCCCTGTCCGGCCGCGTACCCGCAGGCGTATTGGCCGGCTTGGGGACGGGTGAGCGCCTTGAGCAGGCGGGTGAGGTCATCCGCGTTCTTCGGCAGTTGCAGCCCGAGCCGGTCGAAACGACCTTTGTCGTAGAAGAAGCCGTTGAAGAACTGGCTGGCCGGGATGGGCACCGCGTAGATACCTGAGCTGTTGACGTAGCTCTTCCAAGAGAAGGTCGGGAGGTTGGCGAGGTTGGGATAGTCCTTGACCGCGTCATCTGCGAGGTGCGGGGTGAGGTCGGCACACGCCGCCTTGAGGAATTGTGGAAGGTTAGGTAGACCGGTGAAGAGCGGGAGCCCCATGGCGTCGGGGAGGTCCCCCGAGGCGGCGATCGTCGCGAACTTGGTGGCGAAGGTCAAGGGATCCGCGCCGACGAACTCGAGCTTGACGTTGAGCGCCTTGTTGAGGGCCTGCCAGGCCGCATTCTGGGCGAGCGGTGCCGGCGGTGGCTCGAGTGCTAGGTAGAGGAGCGTGAGGTCACCACCTCGACCCGGAGTCTCGTTCACCGATCGGACCAAGTGGGATGGGAACCGGAGATACGCCGGCTCGACCGCACCGTTCGGAGGGAGGTCTGGCTTCGGTCCTCGGAAGGGAAGATAGTTCGGCAGTTTCACCCCACCCGCGCTCGGTTTGGTCGGGCTGGAGGTCGCGCATGCTTCGAGCAACGACAGCGCGGCTGGCATGCTCAGCGCGGAGGCAAGTGTCCCCCGAAGGAACTGACGACGTTCCATGGTCCGATGCAGAAGCCACGTCTTTTCTTTCGCTTCAGGCATGTCACTGCCTCCGCACCATCGAGGTTCGCTGGTGCCCACAACCTAGCACACCGATGGAGCGACTACGCGCGACTTTGTGATCAGGGAGATAAGCGATCCTTATCGCCTTGGGACACGACTGGATCCGCCGCGCCGTGCTGGCGAGGTCGACACCGATCCGACGCGGGATCGGGTCTCGTCACCGGCCCGACCCGACGCCGGACGCTGGACCAGCTCCGGCTCTCGGTCCGGCGGCTCCGGCCCGGGAGCGGCCGGGTGATGGTCGACGCACCACGGGGTCATCGCCACCTCGGAGCCGAGGCTCCGAGGCCGGCCGGGTGGTGGCACGCAGCTGGCGCCGCGCCACCTCCTCGGTCAGGATGACAGCGAACTCCCGTGCCGCCGGCGAGAGGGCGCCGTCCGCGCGCCTCACCAGGCCGAGGAAGAGCTCGGGGCCGGAGGGATCGAGCGGCCGCAGGGCCACCCTCGCCGTCCCCTCTGGGGCCTCGAGCTGGAAATGGTGGTCGAAGCCGGCGGCGAAGCCGATCCCCAGCCCGGCGGCCACCATCTGGCGCAGGCTCACGTCGTTGTCCACGTAGTGGACGGTGGCCACCGGCACGTCGGCGAGGATCTCCTGCGCGACGTCGTGCAGGATCCAGCCCTCCCGGTACATGACGATCCGCTGTCCGGCCAGGTCTCGAACCGGGACCCGGCGGTGGCGAAGCAGGGGGTGCCCCAAGGGCAGGCAGATGAGCACGTGGTTGACGGCGAGGACCTCCGTGCACAGCTCGTCGTCGACCCCCGACCGGGAACATCCCACCACCGCCAGCTCGACCTCACCGCTGCGGAGGCGCTGGAGGATCTCGGTCGAGCCCCCCTCCGAGATCTGGACGTCGATCGCCGGATGGAGGCGGTTGAACCGGCCCAGCACCGCGGGCAGGAGGAGACGGATGGCGGAGTTCACGAGGCCGATCCGGAGGCTTCCGCAGCGCAGGCCGAGCAGGTTCGCGACCTCCTGTCGTAACGCCTCCTCGGCCTCCAGCACGCCGCGGACGAAGGGCATCAACGATTCCCCCGCCGGCGTCAGCCCGACCCGGCCCGACCCCCGGGTGAGCAGCTGCAAACCGAGCTCGCGTTCGAGGAGCTTCACCTGCTGGGTCACCGCGGGCTGGGTGAGATGAACCTCGCGCGCGGCGCGGTGGAAGGAGCCACGCCGCACCACGGCGTCGAGGGCGCGAAGACGCTCGATCCTCATCTCCTGTTCCCCTTGTGCGGTCTCGACGTTCCCCATCGGTGGGGACGCCGGTCACAACGGAGGGGGCCTCACTTCCCACCGACAGCGGTGGGCGAGGCTCTCCCCCTTGGCCTCTGCCCACCGGGGCATCCCGGCGCCTCCCGCCCTCACCTCGAGGTCCCATCGCGAGCGGCCGCCACCGTCTCCTCGACGTGGCGGCGTGCCAGGGGTTCCAGCTCGGCGTCCAGGGCGGCGAAGACGCGGTGGGCGTCGGCGCGCGGCCAGGGCCGGGGGAGGAAGCGGAGGGGGAGGTCGGGATCGTCGGCGGCGAAGCGCCGCCACCAGTAGTGGGCGGCGGTGCGGACGACGAGGGCCTCGGCCGGGGAGAGGGAGCGCTCGCGCGCGGCGCGGAGGTACGGCTCGAAGCAGGCGACGAAGTCGCGGTAGCGCCCCGCCAGCGCGCCCAGGTCCCAGGCCCGACCGGGGTCGCCGCCGGAGGTGATCCGGGCCCGGAAGACGGTGGCGTTGTCCACGCCGACCGCGCGCAGGGTCCGTGCCACCTCGTCCTCGTCCGCGCGGGGTGAGATCCAGAGCCCGTCGAAGAGGGGGCCGAAGCCGAGGGCGCGGAGGTGCGATCGGAGCGCCGGTCGCTTGTCGCGCTCCGCCTCCGAGACGTGGAAGGCGACCAGCCTCCACTCCCCGTCCCAGGGGCGCGGCTCGGGGCCGAAGGCCACCAGTTGGGCGTGCACGATCCGGATCCGTTCCGCCCCGTAGGCGGTCTGGCGGTAGTAGGTGTGGCGCCCGACCGTGGTCCGCTCCACCCGCCCCGCCCGGGCCAGCCGGCTCAGGGCGGTACGGCTGCCGCTGACCGTGATCCCGAAATCCCCCAGGAGGGCGACCAGCGCCGCCGAGGGAATGGGCTCCTCCCGCTCCGACCAGTAGTTCGCGAACAGGTCGCCGATCAGGAACTGCGGCTGGGGACGGAAGCGACCGAGCACCGACGAGGACACGCTCAGGCGGCCTCCAGGCGCACCGGAAGGGAGGTCGGGCCGTACTCCGGCCAGCGGCTCCAGGTCACCGGCCCGGCGAGCTCGAAGCCCGAGGTGCGGCGCAACAGCTCCTCCAGCCCGACCCGGATCTCCAGCCGGGCCAGCGGCGCCCCCGGGCACTTGTGGACGCCGTGGCCGAAGGCCAGGTGCTCCCGCGGGCGGTCGAGGACGAACCGGTCGGGGTCGGGGAAGACCGCCTCGTCCCGGTTGCCCGAGGCGTACACGAGCGCGACCACCTCGCCGGCCCGCACCCGGCGACCACGGATCTCGACGTCGCGGGTGGCGGTGCGGGCGAAGCCGAGGTTGGGCGAGTAGAGACGCAGCAGCTCCTCGACCGCAGCCGGCACCAGGTCGGGGCGCGTCCGTAGCAGCTCCTGGTGATCGCGCTGCTCGGCCAGGTGCCGGATGGCGCTCGCCAGCGCCAGCGTGACGCCGATGGTGCCGGCCGCGATCACCTGGCGGATGCTCTCCACCGTCACCTGGTCGTCGCCGTTGCCGGCCTCGGCCCGGAGCAGACCCGTGGTCAGATCCCGGTCGGGATCTGCCGGCCGGGCCCGGCGCTCGGCGATCAGGCGGCGGACGAACTCGGTCATCTCCGCGGTCGTGCGCCCCACCTCTTCGACGCTCCCTTCCTCCAGGGCCCGCGTGTACCGCTCCGTGGCCACCCGCATGCGCAGCCCCTCGGCCCCCGGGACCCCCAGGTAATCGGCCAGGACGTAAGCGGGGAGGGGGAAGGCCAGCTCCCGCACCAGGTCGGCCTCCCCGCGCTCCACCAGGGGGAGGAGCAGCTCGACCACCGAGCGCCGCACGGCCGGCTCGAGGCGGGCCACCCGACGCGGCTTCAGGGTGGGGTTGATGGCCCGGCGGCGCCGGGTGTGCTCCGGCGGGTCGACGTTGAGCGGGGCCAGTCGCGGCCCGGGACGGGCCACGTGCGGGACCACGTTCTGAACCGCGTTGCTGAAGGTGCGGTGGTCGCCGGCGACCGCCACCAGGTCCTCGTACCGGGTGAGGGCCCAGAAGCCGCCCCAGCGATCGGTCCAGGCGACCGGACAGCGGCGGCGAAGCTCGGCGAAGGTGGGATGCGGGTCGGCCGCGAAGGCGGGGTCGTGGGGGTCGAAGGCGAGGTGATCGGGCTTGGACCTCATCGCTCTCCCCGGCCCTTATGAGAAGACGAGCTCATGTTCCAGATCCTCCCTGGCCCCCGGTGCCGAGGGCGAACGCTCCAGCAGGAAGCGCCCCCGCTTCATGAGCAGGATGCGGTCGGCGAGGTCGAGCACCGCCTTCAGGTTCGGCTCCACGACCAGGAGGCTCAGCCCCCGGCGCTCTCGCTGCTCGCGCAGGACCTGGACCACCCTGGCCACCGCGGGTGGATGGAGACCGTCGCAGACCTCGTCCAGCACCAGCAGTCGTGGCCTCATCGCCAGCGCCCGGGCGAGCAGGAGCATGCGTTGCTCGCCCCCGCTCAACGTCCCCGCCGGCTGGCGCAGCCGGGCCGCCAGCTGCGGGAACGGCCCCAGGGCCTCGTCCCAGGCCACCGTCCCACGCCGCCCGGCCAGGAGGCCCCCGCGCAGGTTCTCCTCCACGGTCAGGGCACCGAACAGCCCGGCCTCCTGCGGGGCGTAGGCGATGCCCCGGCGGACGAGACGGTGGGTGGGCTCGGCGGTCACATCGCAGCCGTCCACGACCACCCGTCCCGTGCGCCGGGGGAGGAGGCCGAGCAGGGCCTGCAGGAAGGTGGTCTTGCCCATCCCGTTGCGCCCGATCACGGCCACCGCCTCGCCCGGCTCGACCCTCAGGTCCAGGTCGGTCACGACCAGCGACGCGCCGTAGCCGGCGGAGAGTCCGAAGACCTCGAGCCTCACGGCGGCGTCGACGCTCCGAGATAGCCCCGGCGCACGGTCTCCGACCGCTTGATCTCGTCCGAGGAGCCGTCGGCCAGGACCCCACCGTCCTGGAGGACCACCACCCGGTCGGCCAGCTCGTCGACGAACTCCAGGTCGTGCTCGATGAGCAGGATCGTCCGCCCCTGCTCACGGGATAGGTGGCGCAGCACCTCCCCCACCACCCGCCGCTCCTGCGCGGTGAGGCCGGCGGTCGGCTCGTCCAGGAGCAGGAGCTCCGGCCAGGCAGCGACCGTCGCCGCCAGCTCCAGCGCCTGCTGGAGGCCATGCGGCAACGCGGAGGCGCGAACGTCCAGGTGCCGGTCGAGGCCGGACAGTCGGCACAGCTCCACCGCCGCCCCCGGCACCTCGATCCGCCGCGTCCGTCGCCAGAGCGAGGGCAGCTGGCCGCGGTGGCGGGCGAGGAGCAGGGTCTCGGCCACGGTCAGGCTCTCGAACAGACTGGGCGTCTGGAACTTGCGGATCACCCCCCGCCGGGCGAGGTGGTCCACGGTGCGGCCGCGGTGAACGCTCAGCCCGTCCAGCTGGAAGCGGATCGAGCCCCCGTGCCGCATGGTGCCATCGCCGATCAAGGCCATCAGGGTCGACTTGCCGGCGCCGTTGGGCCCGATCAGGCACAGAAGCTCGGAGCGCCTGACCTCCATCGACACCCCGCGCAGCACCTGCAACGCGCCGTAGGCGAAGGTCACCTCCGACAGCGCCGCGACCACCTCGCCCCTCCCCTCCGTCCCTCCCGGTACGGCCGCCGGCACCAGGCTCCGCTGTGGCCGACGCCCCTCGCCCCCCAGCAACAGCCGCTCGAGCAGGCGCCCGAGGGGCGGCAGCAACCCATCGGGGATGAAGACCACCACCGCGACGAAGGCCAGGCCCACCAGCAGCTGCCACTGGTCGGGGAAGGAACGATCGAGGCTCGACGAGGCGAACTCCAGGACGATCGCGCCCAGCACCGGACCGAGCAGGGTGCCCCGCCCCCCGATCGCCACCCAGACCACGATCTGGGTCGAGAAGAGGAACCCGAACAGGGGCGAGGAGACCAGGCCGACGGCAGCGCCGTAGACGCCGCCGACCAGCGCGGCCAGGGCCGCCCCGCCGGCCAGGATGGCCACCTTGAGGAGGTCGACCCGGAACCCGAGGTGACGAGCTCGCGCCTCGTTGTCCCGGATCGCCCGCATCAGGAGCCCGAAGTCGCTGCGCGTCAGCACCACTCCGACGGCCAGCGTCACCCCGAGGAGGGCGAGGCAGACCTCGTACCAGGCGATCCGATCGAGCAGTCTCAGCTGGAACCCGAAGAGGCCGTTGTCGCCGCCGGTCCACCGCTGCTCGAGGTAGAGCGCCTCGCAGACCACGCTCACCGCCAGGGTCACGATGGCGACGTAGAAGCGGGTGGACCCGCGCCAGGAGAAGCAGTAGGCGCCGACCACGGCCGCGGCCAGCGCGGAGGCGAGCATTCCCAGCAGGACCGCGGCTGCGTAGGTGCCGGCGCCGCCGTGCACCGCCACCACCATGCCGTCCCGACCGACGGTCGTGGTCATCACCCCCACGGCCAGGGCGCCGATGCCGAACCAGACCGCGTGGCCGAGGTCGAGGATGCCGGCGTACCCCCAGACCAGGTCGAGGGACACGGCCAGCGCGGCGTAGATGAAGGCCTGGGTCAGCAGGTAGACGGTGTAGCGATCGCCCAGCACCGGCCCCAGCATCGCCGCCACCGCCGCCACCGCCAGCAGCACCGTCCGAACCGCCGTGCGGCGGTCGAGCCCCCGGGCGATCACGTCCGCCACCGGGTCAACCCCTGGGGGAACAGCCGGAGCAGCGCCACCGCCACCCCGACCGTCACCGCGGTGGCGTACACGGGATTGAAGTAGCGGGAGAAGACGGTCGTGGCCACGGCCAGCACCACCGAGGCCAGGACCAGGCCCGACAGGGAGCGGCCCGCCAGCAGCACGGCCAGGAAGGCCGGCGCCACCAGCGAGGTCGCGTAGTAGGGATCGATGCCCTGGATGGGTCCCAGGACGGCGCCGGCGAAGCCGGCCAGCGCCGAGCCGGCCACGAAGGTGAGCTGCCGGACGCGCACGACGTCGATGCCCAGGGCACGCGACAGCGGCGCGTTGGCCATCACCATCCGGGCCACCAGCCCCCAGGGCGTGAAGCGCACGATCACCGTCAGCACGGCCACGGCCAGGGCGGCGGCGGCGACCAGGACCAGCCGGTAGGCGGGATAGAGGAGACCGAGCACGGGGACTCCGACCACGAAGGGTTCGTTGAAGGCCTGGGGCCCGTGGCCGAAGACGACGATGATCCCCTCCACGACCACCAGCGAGATGCCCCAGGTGGCGAGCAGGGTGTCCAGCGGCCGTGCGTAGAGTCGACGGATCACCACCAGCTCGGCCAGGGCGCCGAGCAGGGCCGAGGCTGCCGTCCCGATCAGGACCGCCAGCCAGAACTCGACCCCGTGGCGGACGGCCGTGAGGGCGGCGTAGACCCCGACGGCCATGAACCCGCTCTGGGCCAGGTTGATGACGTCCATGAGCCCGAGGACGATCCCCAGGCCGAGCACCACCAGCACGAGCACGCTCGACTCGACCACGAGATCGATCAGGAAGCCGATGACGCTACCTCCTCGCCCCCGACTCGCCGGGGCCCTCCGGCCAGGGGGCGGTTGCCCGCCCCCTGCGATCCATGGTCACGTCCCGATCAGGCCGACGGGCAGGTGACGACCGGGTCCACCGGGGGCGTGACCGCGATCTGATCGATGCTGTAGTCGCTGGCCACCCGGCCGATGTGTGCGGCCAGGGTCGCGTAGCCGTGGCTGCTCGGCTTGATCACGATCGTGCCCCGTGGCCCCTTGATGGAGACGTGGGTGACGGCGTCGATGATCGCCTTGCCGTCGGTGCTGTTGGCCTTCCTCATGGCGGCGGCCAGGAACTCGGTGGCGTCGTAGGTCTCGGCGGCGAAGAAGCTGGGCTGGGCCCGGCTGCCGTACTTCTTCGTCAGCGCCGCCTTCCAGGCCCGGTTGGCGGCGCTGGGGTCGCCGGTGATGTAGTCGTCGGCGACGTAGATGCCCACTGCCTCGGGGCCGATGGCCCGGGCCACGGCCTCGTTCATCTGCAGACTGGCCTGGGGGATGCTGGCCGTGCGTGGGTCGTCCCGGACCTGCTTGTGGTACGGGATCTGGTCGTTTCCGACCAGGGCGTCCATGATCACGTCGGGCTTCGCGGCCGCGATCCTGGCCACATCGGAGCTGAACTGGGTGGTGTTGAGCGGCTCGTAGTTGATGCTGAGGATGCGGCCGCCCTGGGCCGGGATCTCCTTCTGGGCCACGGCCACCGAGCCCTTGGGCGGGGCGTAGTCGCTGCCCAGGATGAAGAAGCTCTTCAGCCCCTGCTTCTGGATCAGGTAGTCGACCAGAGGGTTCACCTGCTGGTTGGGCACCAGGCCGAAGAAGAACATGTTCGGGTAGCAGACGTTGCCGCCGGTGCCGTTGCCGGCGAAGTAGGGGATGTCCTGCGACTCGGCCGCCTGGTTGCAGGCGGCGCGCGAGGGCGTGTTCTCCGAGCCGACGATGGCCACCACCTGGTCCTGGGTGACGAGGCGGGTGCAGACCTGCTGGGCGGTCTGGGGATCGGTGGCGTCGTCCACCTGGACGAACTCCAGCCGGCGGTTGCCGGCCAGGTGGCGGGCGTTGATGTCGTCGAGGGCGAGGTTCGCCCCCTGGACGACGGGCTCCGCGTTCGCGCTGCCCTCCCCGGTCAACGGCACCACGAGCCCGACCTTGACCACCGGCTCCGACCCGCCCGAGCCGGCGGCCGATCCTCCGCAGGCGGCCAGGGCCAGCACCCCCATCAGGAGCGGGGCCAGCCGCCGCACCGCCACCCTCGATCCGAGCTCTCCCATCGTCCCTCCTTTCCCGTTCTTTCCTGCCTGCTATCCTGTGCCGCCCGTTTCCCGCCAGCCGGGGTCCACCTCGAAGCGAAGCGGGAGCTGGCACGGCCCGAACTCGGGCCAACGGTTGTAGGTGACCTCCCCGGCCAGCTCGAACCGCCGGGTCCCGGCCAGCACCTCCTCCACCACCACCCGCAGCTCGAGCCGGGCGAGCGGCGCCGCCGCGCACTTGTGGATGCCGTGGCCGAAGGCCAGGTGCCGGGCCGGGCGGCGGTCGAGGAGGAACCGATCCGGGTCGGGGAAGACCTCGGGGTCGCGGTTGCCGGCGCTGAACAGCATCGCCACCGCGTCGCCAGCGGCGATCGTCCGACCGCCGATCTCGACTTCGCGGGTCGCCGTCCGGACCAGCACCTGGCTCGGTGAGGTCAACCGGAGGGTCTCCTCGACGGCGGCCGGGATCAGATCCGGCCGCCGTCGGAGCAGGTCCTGCACCTCCGGCCGCCGGGCCAGGTGCTCGAGGCAGCCCGCGATCCCGTTGGCGGTGCTGCGGTCGCCGGCCACGATCACCATCCGCACGCAACCGGCGATCCACTCGGGCGGGATGGGCCGGCCCCGGATGCGGGCCGCGAGCAGCCCGCTGACGGCGTCCGCCCCCGCCGGCCGCCGCTGGCGCCGCCTGGCCTCCACCAGCCGGTGCGCGTACCCGTCCAGCTCGGCGCTCAGCGCCGCCGCCCGCTCCCGGTCGTCGGCCGCCAGCGCCTCCACGTAGCGATTGCTGCGGGCCTGGATCCACTCCGCGTCGTCCTCGGGGACGTCGAGCCAGAGGCACACCGCCCGCAGCGGTAGCCGGGCCGCGAACTCGCGCCCGGCATCACCCTCTCCCCGCCGGACCAGGGGGGTGAGAAAGCGCCTGACCACGGCCCGGAAGGCGGGCTCCAGCCGGGTCACACGATCGGGGTCGAAGTGGCGGTTCAAGACCCGCCGGAAGACGGCGTGCTCGGGCGGGTCGGAGGCGAGCGGCTTGCGCGCCAGGCCGCTGCGAGGGGAGGGAGGAACCAGATTTTGCACCGAGCTGATGAAGGTGCGGGCGTCGCCGGCGACCCGGACGATGTCCCGGTAACGGGTCAGCGTCCAGAAACCGCCCCAGCGGTCGCTCCACGCCACCGGGCAGCACGTCCGGAGGCGACGGTAGGTCGCGTGCGGGTCCCCGCTCCCCACCGCCTCCAGCGGGTCCCAGTCGGCGCCGGGCCGCCCTCCACCGTCTCCCATCAGCGGGATAGTTTGCATTAAATCTCACGATTGGTCAATTCAGTGCTAATTATCTCGACGGTCGGACCGCGGAGACCGCGCTCCGGGCTCCTCGGGATCGGAGACAGGCGTGTCAGGGCCGGCCGGGGTGACGGCCGGCGTCGAGGCGGCCGCGGCACCGGCCGAGCCGCCTGGAGCGGCGGGAGGACCCCGGGTCGGGGTCCTGCGGAGGCGTCCGGCCGCCTCAGCAGGTGGTGGTCAGCGGCCCCCCGCGGAGTGCGCTCACCACCAGTCCGGCGGTCGGGCGGTCGAAGAGCAGACCGACGTGCATCACCGGATCCAGGGGGCAGAACTGCTGCACGCTGGCGTTGGTACCGCCGTCGTTCAGGAAGGAGGCCTGCGGGGCGGGGATGACCAGCTCGTCGTGGGTCGTGCCCAGCGCCGTGTAGCCGGCCGGGCCGGGAGGGACGTCGGTGGGACCGTTGAGGGCGTCGAGGAAGGCCGAGCCCACCGCCATCTGGGCGCAGGCGGTGCAGGCCGCGCCGGCCAGCGTGCCCAGGACGGGGAAGGTGGCGACCAGGTTGGCCAGCTCGGTGCCGTGCTGCGGCGTGCCCAGGCTGACGTAACGCAGGACCTGGTCTCCTCCGCCCAGGTACTTGATGTAGTACCGCAGCGCCAGGCCCCCCTCCGAGTGGCCGACCACGTCCAGGCGCGAGGCGCCGGTCTGGGCCAGGACCGCGCCGGCCTCCGTTGCCACCGCCCGGGCGGACAGCGCGATGTCCTGGATGCCGGGGATGGAACCGGGCAGCGCCATGGTGAAGACGGTGAAGCCGGCGTCCTGCAGGCGGTCCCGCAGCACGCTCAGGTCCGCCGCGGGCTCGGTGAGGCCTCCGACGATCAGCACGGGGACCTTCTGGTCCGCCTGCACCGGCGGCGCGCCGGCCAGAAGGGCCAGCAGCGTGCCCACCCCGACCAGGGAGACGAGGAACCGTTTGCGCATCCCGACCTCCAGAGCGATGCCGCCGAAGTTACCCGCGAGTTATATTACTCACAAGTAAGTTTGCGTCAAGGCCCGGTCGGGTGGGCGCCGGCCGCCTCTACGAGGCCGTGCAGGCCGGCGAGGAACAGGTCCGTGACCTGGTCGGCGAGGTCCTCCGGCGGTACCTGCGGATGATCCAGCCACCAGTCGGCCAGCGAGCGGGCGGCGCCCAGGAAGGCCTCGGCCAGTGCCTCGGCGCTGAGGCGCGGCCGGGAGGCGGCATCCCCGCGGGCGAGGATGGCATCGATCGCCGCCGCCACCCGCCGGCTGAGGCGACTCCGCTGCCGGGCCAGCTCGCCGCCCGGATCGCCCATTTCGCGGAACAGGACCCGGAACGCGTCGCGGTGCTCGCCGACGTAGCGGTAGTAGGCGCGGGCGCCCCGGCGCAGCTGCTCCTCCGGGGAGCCTCCGGCCCCGGCCACCGCCCGATCGATGGCGGCGATGATCTCGCGGTAGGAGAGGTCGACGTAGGCGAAGTAGAGGCCCTCCTTGGAGCCGAAGTAGTGGTAGAGCATGGGCTTGGAGATGCCCGCCGCCCCGGCGATCTCGTCCATGGAGGCGTCGTGGAAACCACGGCGGGCGAAGATGCGACCCGCCGCCTGCAGCATCTGCGGCTCCCGGACGGCGCGCGGCACCTTGCGGGTGCCCAGCCCGGGGCGCCGGGCGGCGCCGTTGCCCCGTCGCCCCCTCGCTTCCAGCTCGGCCACCGCCAGTCAGGATAGCCGGCGTCGGCCGCGGCCTCGCCGGCGGGGCCGGGACGGTGGCCCGAGGAGCGGTGGCGCAGGATCGAGCCCGGTTGCCCCCGTCCCTGAACACCGCTCTTCCGGCGATTTTGTCCTGGCGCTCGAGGAAGAATGGGCGAAGGTCCCCTTTGGACGCACGGCGACGATGCGGCCGTCGTCGAGCCACACGCGTTCGGAGATCAGGCGGAGGAGCTCGTGCCTCGCGTCCGTGCCCTCCTCGCCGCGCCAGAAGACGCCGAGGTCGTCGAGTACACGACCTGCGCGCTCGATGCCCGGGGCGGTTCGAGCGCGAGCGCTGCGAGTTCTCCCTGCGGGACCCTGCGGCGCGCGACGTATCCAGGTTTCGTGAGGTCGCCCAGTTCGTTCGGTCGCGCAGACGGCGGCGCCGCTCCTTGAGCAAGCTGGGGGCCAGCCCGGCCATGAGGCCACCGATGCGGCGCTCCAGCCGGTTCACTCGGGTCCGGCCGCACGCCCGAGTGGGGACGGTGCCACGCTCCGATGAAGTCACGCCGGCCAGCCCTTTGCGTCCGACGGGGGCATTCGCATGCAGGCCACGACGCCGCGCCGGGCAGCGACGCCATGAGCCAGCCCACCGGACGCTGAGGAGCCCGACACTCAGGTGACGCTATGTGGTGTGCTCGAGGATCGCTCGGACGTCGGTTTCCCAGTCGGCGCGTTCGATCCCGTGACCGGCGCCCTCCAGCCTGAGCAGCTTTGCGCCGGGGATCTCCTCCGCGAGGGCCTCGCCGTGCTCGATCGGGAACATCGGGTCCGCGGTGCCGTGGATGACGAGGGTGGGCACTGCGATCGAGGACAGCGGCTTGCTCCGGCGTCCGACACCGGTGATCACGTCGTGGTTCTGTCGCGCCGCGAAGTCACGGGCGCGCTCGACATCCCGACGCACGAGGTCTCGAGCTGCCGCCTCGTCGAACGGCCGCTCGCGCCCCGCGAGCACCCGCGAGTAGGCGACCAGGTAGTCGATCACCGAGTCGACATCCGACCAGTTCGGCGCTGCCGTGGACACGAACCGTCCCAACTCCTCGGTCGGCGGCGGGAGCTTCCGCCCGACCGGCACGGCAGCAGACGTGCTGATGAGGACCAGCGAGAGGACACGATCGGGGACATCGAGCGCGAGCAGCTGCGCGAAGGCGCCGCCCGCCGAGGCGCCGACGACGTTGGCGGTGGGAAGCTCGTAGGCGTCGAGCACACCGGCGGCGTCGGCGAGCAGGTCGGCGCCGTGTATCCGGGGTGTCCGGGCACATGGGTGACCGAGTGGCCGGTGTCGCGGTGGTCGTAGCGGATCACGAAGCGCCCCCCGTCCGCGAGCATCCGGCAGAAGGTCTCGTCCCACCACAGCATCGACGCCCCGGTGCCCACGATCAGAAGGATGGGGGGTGGCGAGGGTCGCCGAACGCCTCCGTGCAGAGCTCGACGCCGTTCGCTTCGACCATGCGCTCCGCCATCGTCATTCCTCCTCGTATTCGTCGTGGCGACGCCACCGCCCGGGCGGGACGTTCTCCTCGTCGTGTCCCGTGGGAGCGCGGTCGACCAGCCGGTAGAAGGTGTTGAAGACGTCCGTCCCGCGGGCGTAGGTCGAGTAGACGTGGTCGACGACCCCGTCCCCGAGCGCGAACGAGCTCAGCCCGTGGGCCTCTTCCCGGGGATCGCCCTGCCCGCGGAAGTTGGACTCCGCGCCGTTCGCCCGCTGGTCCTCGATGAACGCGGCACCGAAGTCGTGGTTGAAGTCGCTGTTCAGCCACCACACCCACGTGAAGCGCCAGCCCATGCGCCGCTTGCAGGCGCTGATCTTCTCGAGCGACGTGCGCGAGAGGCAGACCGTCGTCACGTCGCGCTGGTTCAGGTGCAGCATGCCGCCGTCGAGGTGGTCGGCGACCCGCGAGCAGCCTCCGCAGCCGGCGTCCCAGTCAGGGCCGAACATGAAGTGATCGACGAGGAGCTGCGAGCGACCGTCGAAGAGTTCGGCGAGCGTCTTCGTCCCCCCGTCGGTCTCGAATCTGTACGGCTTGTCGACGCGCACCCAGGGGAGCTCGCGGCGCACGCGGGCGAGCTCGTCCGCGCGCCGGGTGTGCTCCTCCTCGAGCTCCAGCGACCCAACCCCAGCCCTTCGCCACTCCTCGCGCGCCGGTTCGGTGTTCGGTCATCGGATCACCTCTTCTTCGTCGTATCCGTGCCGTGCGTGGCCGGAGCCGTCGCGGATCCCGCACCCGGTCGGAGGACATCCCCCCACTCGAGCTCCACGGGCCACCACGTGGCCCCGGCCTCGCGGTATGGCACAGGGTCGATGCCGGGCGCGAGCGCGGCGACCACGTCGTAGCGCTGGGCGGGATCGCCCGGCTTCCTGGTGAAGCGCGGCGAAGCGGGCGACGATCTCCGCGAGCCGGTCGGCGCTCGCGAGGTTGACCGGGGAGGGTCCGTCGTAGCGCGCGGCGTGGCGCATCGACCCCGGCCTGCCGGGCATGTCCACCACTCACACCGGCGCGCGCGGGCGCTGCAGCGGCCGGGGCAGGAAGCGCATCCCATCGACGGTGTAGTGCTCGCCGCGGAGGGACCGTCGGTCAACCGAACACCGAACCACCGCCCCCCGGTGGTTGTCCGCGGCACGCAAACCGCTCGCCCTCCGGATCGGAGACTCGCCCGCCTCCGTACCATCGGCCCAGTGGCGCCGGACAGACTTGACTTCTACGACGCCGAGCTTCGCGCCCACCACGAGCATCTACGTGCCGCCTACGGGATCTCCAGGGGCGAGGAGATCGTGGACATCGGCTGCGGGACCGGGCTGACGACTCGTGAGGCGGCGCGCGCGGCCGCCCCGGGACGCGTCGTCGGGGTCGATGTATCAGCGCGAATGCTGGAGCGTGCCCGTGAGCCGACCGCCGCCGAAGGGCTCCGGAACGTGACCTACGAGCTCGCCGACGCCCAGACGTACCGATTCGATCGCGAACGCTTCGACCTCGCGATCAGCCGCTTCGGGCTCATGTTCTTCTCCGATCCAGTCCGCGCCTTCGCCAACATCGCCTCCGCGCTGCGCCCCCAAGGGCGGTTGGCGGCGCTCGTCTGGCAGCCCCGCGAGCGAAACGAATGGGCGGTGGAGCTCGATGCCGCGATCGGCGCTGCCGCCGAGCCACCGCGGCCGACCGCAGACCCCTTCTCGCTCGGCGACGAGCGGGCCACCGTGAGGATGCTCGAGCGCGCCGGCCTCGAGGCGGTGCGGTTCGAGGAGGTCAGGGAGCCGGTCCTCTACGGGCACGACATCGAAGCGGCGCTCGAGATCGTGTGCGGCTTCCAGGAAACGAGCTTCGCGCTCGCGCGTATGAGCCGCGACGACGCGACACGGGCCGTGGACCGGCTGCGCGAGACGCTCGAGCGCCATCACGACCACAGGCAAGGGATCGTCTTCGAGTCACGCTCGTGGCTGATCACCGCCCAACCAGCCTGAGCCCTCGCTCACAAGTCAACTGTGCAGTCGGAGATGAAGCGCGACGTCGATCGGCTCAGCTCGTCAAGCCCGCCGGCGACGGTCGCCTTCGGCCAGCCCCGCGATTGCCTGCACGGGCTTGCCAGCGCTGGGCGCGTCCCACCACGACCACACCAGGCCAAGCTCCGGCGAGTGCGCGGACAGCGGCAGCGCCACCACCAGCAGCCGGCGCACCCCGGGCACGGTCAAGCCGGCCAGGCCGGAAGGACACCCCCTGGTTGCGCCTCGGCCTGGCTGCGGATCGCCGCCGGCCAGGCACAGGCCAGCATCGACAGGGTGAGGTGCCGGTGCCGGCTCGGCCAGTGCCGGACCTGGTCCTGGTCCAGCCCGGTCTCCCCCTTCGCCTCCTCGAAGCACGGCTCGGCGGTGGACCGGGTCGCGGCCACCGTCGCCAGCCCCTGGAGCGTGACCTCGGTCGGGGCCAGGGCCAGGTCGTAGGCGAGGTCGTCGGGGTCGCTGCGGGAGCGGCGGGCGAGGAGGGCACCCCATCGAGGGGTCCCCATCGGAGCTTGCTCCGATGGGGTGCCCCGATACGGGTCCCGATGGGGACCCCGAGGAGCCAGACCTCGGGACCGGGGAGCCGGTCGCGCGGCTCGATGACCCGGGCTCGTCCCCAGTCGTAGACCCGTGGCCCCTGCTCGCCCTCGGCGACGGCGAACCGCTGCCGGGACTCGCCGCGGATGGCGAGCGGGCGGGAATGATGCATGGCGGGTGCAGTATGGACCGGGCAGCACCGGCGGTGCCCGGTCGGACGCCTCCGGGATGGCGAGCCCGGGAGGTTCTCACCGCCGCCGGGCCGAACGACAATACGGCCGTGTTGGCACGCAAGCCGTCCGGGATGGGGCGGCTCTGGTTCCGGCTGCCGGCCTCGCTCCACCGTGCCGGCCTGGGCCGGCTGCTCGGCCACCGCTTCCTGGTCCTCGAGCACCGGGGACGACGCAGCGGCCGCCTTTACCGGACCCTGCTCGAGGTGGTCGACTACGACGCCGCCTGCCGGGAGGCGACCGTGATCTCCGCCTGGGGCGAGGACGCGGACTGGTACCGGAACCTCCGGACGGGTCCACCGGTGGCGGTCCGCATCGCCGGCGACCGCTATCCGCCGGAGACGCGGTTCCTCGACGGCGCGGAGCGGCTGGAGCTGCTGCGCCGCTTCCGCCGGCGCCACCCCATCGAGGCGCGCCTGGCCCGGCCCATCCTGGGCTGGAAGCTCGACGGCTCCGAGGCGGAGCTGACCGCGCTGGCGGCGAGGTTGCGGGCGGTCGCCTTTCGCCCGCCCGGGGGCTGAGCCGCGACACCGAGGGCCGCGCTCAGGGGCGCGGCCGTGTCGGAGGGGTCGCCTGGACCCGGCCCGGGACGCCACCCACTCGCCGGCGGCCGGTTGGGGCAGGGACGCCGGCATCGGACGCAGCCAACCCGGGCTGGAAGCTGGCGCTCGCGGCGACCGGTGAGGTTGGCCCCGAGCCGCTCAGGTCCCGCAGGCCGGGGCAGCGGCTGGTGGCACGGCAGGTGCTCGGCCTGACGCAAATCGCCTTCTGGGCGAGGCGGAGCCCGCTCTCGTCGCCGCTGCGTGGACCGATCGCCCGGTTGACGCCCTCGCGGTGGCGGCGCTCACGGCCGGCACCAGCGGTGGCCGAGGGCGTCCGGGCGCGATCCCGGCCGAGGGTGTGCCACCCGGGCAGCCCGGTCTCCGGGGAGGGAGGGCCGTGCCCGGCCGCCGGCCACGGGCCAGCCAGCGGCAGCCGAACCGCGGCCGTGACCTGCGACGGGCGCCCCGGGGCGGCGGCACGCCTGCTCGCCGGCCCTGGCGGGCACGTCTTCGGCACCGCGACCTCGGACCGGCCGACCACCTGGCGTTCGGCACGGCAGGCGACCGTGCACCGGCTGGCCAGCGGGCCCGGCCCTGGCCCGGCCGCCGTCCGCCCGGACAGCTACGTGGGCTCCCGTGTAGGGTGGCCAGCGGCGAACAGCCGCGGGCCTGGCTCCGGCGCTCCGGCACCCGATGGCCGGTTCAGGCGCCTACGCTCCGCCGGGCAGCTGCCAGGCGACGCCCCCGAACCGCGTGAAGTCGCGGTTGAAGCTCACGATCGTCGCACCGTATTCGAGCGCCAGAGCGGCGAGGTGTGCATCCCCGACCAGGTTACCCGCGGTGCCGCTGCGGGCCAGCAGGCCGCGTAACAGCGGTAGGTGCCGCCGGGTCGGCTCGACGATGACGGCGGGTGGGGAGGCAAGCCACAGCTCGAGGACGCCGGCTGCCTGCTCCACGGTGAGAGGACGGGGAAAGACAGCCGGATGCGTGCTGAGGCGGAGGAAGGCGAGCAGCACCGCCCAGGCGAAGGCCACCGCTTCGTTCCTCCGAAGGGCGTCCAGCAGCCATCGCCGCGCGGCTTCGTGCTCTCGCGCCCCGGCGTTCACCGCGTGCAGGAGCACGTTCGCGTCCACGAGCAGCACGGGCTACCTGCCCTGCGCGAGCCTCCGCGCCAGCTCGTCGCCCTCCAGCTCTCCGGCCAGTCGGAGCGCCTTCGTGACGTCGACCAGCGGCTCCCCAGGTCGTAGGTGGGAAACACCGTACGCCGGGCTGTGCGCCCGGGGGCGCCCAGGCCAGCGCGGATCGCCTCGTTGACCGCCTGCTTGAAGCTGAGGCCGCGCTCCTCCATCGCGCGCCTGAGCAGCAGCTCCACATCGGGATCGAGGGTCACGGTGGTTCGAAGGGAGGCCACCCGGCGGGTCGGGGTCCGAGGGCAGGGACCGGGAAGCGGCCGGTTCGCCTACCCCGCCACGCGGTTGCGCAGCCGCCCGAACCCCGAGACCTCGACCTCGACCAGGTCGCCCGGCCGCAGGTAGCGGTCCCGGCCACTGTCCAGCGCCGTCCCGGCGCCGGTGCCGGAGGTGATGACGTCGCCGGGCCGAAGCTCGACGAAGCGGGAGAGGAAGGCGGCCAGCTCGCCGAACGAGTAGAGCATGGCGGCGGTGGAGAACTCCTGTCGCAGCGCCCCGTTGACGTGACAGCGGACCTCGAGGCGGTCGACGGCGAGCCGGTCGGCGACGGTGAGCCAGGGGCCACAGCTCTTGCCCGACTCGAAGTTCTTGCTCAGCGCCCACGTGTAGTGGCCTCGGTCGATCGCCTCGCCGCCCTCCTGGCCGTCGCGGAGGCTCAGATCGTTGAAGGGAGCGACGGCCCAGAAACGCACCTGCTCCGGGCTCAGGTCGCGCCCGCCCTCGGCCAGGACCGCCGCCACCTCCGCCTCGTAGTCGAGGTATCGGGTGCCGCGCGGGGGCTCGACCGTGGCCCCGTCGCCGCGCACCAGGCCGGGCACCACCAGGAAGCCCCAGGGCGGCGCACCGGCCCGCTTCTCCTCCTGCGCGCGATGGGCCACCTCCTCGGCGGTCACCGGCTCCCCGCGCCGGGCCTGGATCCGGGCCACGTGGTCGGCGAAGTTCCCCCCGGCGGCGAAGATGCGAAGCTCGCGCGAGGGCAGGGGAGCCTCCAGCGCCACCTGGTCCAGGTCGTGGGCGACCCAGCCTTCGGTCGGACCGGCCTCGAGGGCGCCGGCGGCCGCGTTCAGGAAGTCCTCGACGGCGACCCGCGCCTCTGCCCAGGCACGGACCAGCGGCTCCCAGCCGCCCTCCGGGGCCGGGAGCAGCGAACGAAGCAGGTCGGCCTCCGCCGGCCGCTCACGGGCGAAGGCGGGGAGACTGGCCACCAGGTCCACCACCCGCTCCCCGCCCGCCTCCACCACCAGGCCCGTCCGCCAGCCCTGGAAACGAACCATCCGGACCGTCATCCGCCGCCTCCTCTACCCTGAACCGCGGGCACCGCCCCGCCGCTATCGATCCGTCGCCGCCGACCGGGCCGTCAGCTCCAGGCGAAGCCGGCGGGTGGCCTTTTGTCCACCTCGATGTGGCCCGGCTCCATCCGCGACAGGACCACCGTACTCCCGACGCGCCGCCTCGGCCGAGACGTATCCCAGCCTGACGTCCTCGGCCACCACCTCCGGCGGACGCTCCAGGGGGTTGCCGAAGCCCCGTCCCCGCCGACCTCGACCAGGTATCGATCGTCACGGCTCAGGGGAAAGGAATCCAGCTTGTCGTTGGAGAAGGTGACCTCCGGGGGGCGGCCGGCCCGCCCTCCTCAACTCGTCCTCGGTGTCGTGGTCCGGGCCGGGCACGGCGGCGGTGCGAACTCGGGACTTCACGGAGGCGGCGGCACCCGGAGGTGACACCGAGCCTCGGGTGGGTGGGTCACCGGAGCCCCTACCTCCCGCTTGGTTGTACTTACTTCTTGAGTAGTTATCAAACCTTCGACCCAGCCGACCTTCGAGGGAGGACGCGCCCGCTCGCTACCGCAGCTCCCGTGCTGCCCGGTCCACGTAGTACTGCCAGGCGCCGGCGACGCGCGGTTGCTCGCCCCGCCGGGCCAGCACCTCGCGGAAGTGCGGCAGCTCGGCCAGCGGGGTCCGCCCCGTCATCTCCACCACCTGCTCCGGGGCGATCCGGGGATGGTCCGGGCCGGCCGCGCACCACGCGTACCAGTTCATGCGCGCCTGCTCCTCGAGCAGGGCCATGTTCATCACCGCCTCCTCCAGGCTGGAGCCGACGGTGGTGGCACCGTGGCCCTGGAGGAGCACGGCGACGTGGTCGCCCAGGGTGCGCGCCACCTCCATCCCCTCCTCCTCGGTCTGGACCGTCCGGGCATGCGGATAGACCGGGAACGGCTCGCCGCACGCCCAGCGATGCAGCCCCTGGCCGGGCTGGATACCCTCCTGGCACATGGGAACCAGCCCGGCGCCGAGGACGCTCATCAGCACGGTGAAGCGCGGGTGGACGTGCACGACCGCCTGGACGTCGGGGCGAGCCTTGTAGAGGCAGGAGTGCATCTTGATCTCGAAGCACTGGGTGGACCCCGGCGGCCCATCGAGCTTGTTGCCCTCCAGATCGCAGACCACCATGTCCTCGGGGCGCATGACCGCCAGCGCGTCGATCCGGTAGCCCCGTCCCTTGACCACGAAGGTCTCGGGGGCGGATGGCACGCGCATGCTGGCATGGCCCAGCGAGGCCAGAACGCCGGTGGCCAACCCCAGCTCGGCCAGGACGCGGTTGGCGATCGCGACCTGATACTTCACGTCGTCCAGCGTCGTGCTCATGCGGCTCCCTCGCTCAGGATCGAAGTGTGGGACCGGTGGTGCCCGGGATCAGGGTCGCACGGAACCGGCCCGGGCGTCCCTTCCGCAGAACCGCGGGCCGGCTCCCAGCGGCCGCCGCCCCTCCTCGCCGGATCGGGCCACGCTCCACCTTCCGGTCCGGGCCGCACCGGGGGCGGCAGCGGAGGCCCGAGCGACCGATCCTCCGACCCGCGGGTCACCTCATTCCCCGGTACCCGTGGCCCTCGTCTTGGACCCGATCACCGGATCACCGCTTCCGCCGCCGGCGCGGGATGATGCCAGGGAGGTTTGACAATCTACTGACCAGTTGTTTGAATTAACCTGCGCGTGCGTGTGTCCCACGGTCGGGCGCGAGGCCGACGGCCGGGGCCGTGGAGATTGACGGGCGGCATGCCCAGGAGGAGTGAGATGGAGCGTGGGCGCTGGCTGCCAGCGGCGGCGGCCGCTCTGGCGACCCTGGTGATCGCGGCCTGCGGTGGATCGGCCTCGCCGTCGCAGACGGGAGGCGGAGCGACCGCCCCCGGGGTCACGAGCAATGCCATCCAGATCGGCACCACCAACGCCGAGACGGGGGTGGTGAGCGCCTCCGCCAGCCTGACCCAGGCCGGTGCCCAGGCCGTCTTCGCCCAGGTCAACGCCAGCGGCGGGATCTACGGGCGCAAGATCCAGCAGACGGTGCTCGACGACGCCTACACCGCGCCCAAGGCGGTGGCCAACGTCCGGACCTTCATGAGCAAGCCCGTCTTCGCCGTCTTCGGCGGCTACGGCACGGTGCCCGCCGAGGCCATCGTGCCCATCCTGCAGCAGGCCAAGATCCCCTACCTGTTCCCCTACCAGGGCAACCCCTACCCGGGTGACCGGTACCTCTTCCTCGTGATGCCCGTGTACCGGGACCAGACGGTGACGGTGATCGAGAACGCGCTCAAGCGGTACGGGAAGGGCACCGTCTACGCGCTGGTGGGCAAAACGGCGGACACGGCGCAGACCGTCCAGGAGGCCATCCAGGCCACCCAGAAAGCGGGCGGGACCTGGTTGGGCTACGACCAGGTCAGCCAGGGCACCACCGACTACACGCCCTACGTGCTGCGCATGAAGCAGATGCACCCGGACTTCCTCTTCGTCAGCACCGACCCGACCGACTGCGCCCGCTACGTGACCGCGGTGGTGGCCCAGGGGGCACTGCCGGCCAAGCGCATCCTGGGGCTGCAGACCATGGCCGACGAGACCTTCATCAACGCCGTCCCCGAGACCGCCGACGACATGCTCTACGCCCCCGGCCCCAACGCCCCCGCCTCCAGCCAGCAGGCCAAGCAGTGCATCCAGATCATCAACAAGTACGCGCCGGGGACCAGGATCACCATGGAGACGCTCTGGGGCTGCGGCACCGCCCAGCTCTTCGTCTACGCCTTGAAGAAGGCGGGCCCCAACCTGACCCGGGACGGGCTGGTGAAGACCCTCCAGGCGATGCACGACGCCAGCGCCGCTTCGGTCTTCACCCCGATCAGCTACAGCTCCGACAACAACGTCGGCGAGCGGACCATGTACGAGTTCACCAGCAAGAACAAGCAGCTGGTCTCGATCGGCACCATGCCGGTGGTGAGCTCGAGCGCGGCGTGAGCGAGGGCGTGGGGGCCGCGGCAGGAGCCGGCATCGGGCGCTGAGGCGAATGGGACTCCTCGGCTCGGCCGCGATCAGCGGGGTGGCGGCGGGATTCGTCTACGGGATGCTCGCCTTCTCGATCGTCCTGCTCTTCAAGGCCACCGGGATCCCGAACTTCACCCAGGGCAACATCGCCACCTTCGGCACCTTCGTCGCCTACCTGCTGGCGGTGCGCAGCGGCCTGCCCCTGGGGCTGGCCATCCCGCTCGGGTTCCTCGCCACCGGGGCGCTCGGGGTGGTCATCTACCTCGGCGGCATCCTGCCCCGGGGTGAGGCCGGCACCCTGAACCTGGCCATTCGCACGCTCGCCGTGTACCTGCTCCTGTTCGCGGTGATGAACCTGTTCTGGGGGGTGGGCCAGCCCTTCGCCTTCCCCCACTTCCTGCCCGGCACGGCCGTGGCCGTGGGCGGCGTCCGCGTCAGCTTGATCTCGCTGCTCACGGTGGGGGTGGCGGTGGTGCTGGCCGTCGCCTTCTGGCTGGTCTACAACCACACCACCACCGGGCTCCTGCTCCGCGGCATCGCCGACCGGCCCGAGGTGGCGCGCCTCCTGGGAGCCGATACCCGCCGCCTGAGTGCGCTGGCCTGGCTGCTCGCCGGCCTGGTGGCGGTGGTGGTCGGGCTGCTCACGGTCCCGGCCGCTCTGCTCTCCACCGACATGATGGACAACTTCCTGCTCTACGCCTTCACCGCCGCCCTTCTGGGGGGCATGACCAGCCTGCCCGGAGCCTTCGTCGGGGGGGTGGTGGTGGGCGTGGTCTCGAACGTGGTCACGGCCTTCCGTGGACAGGAGTTCTCCATCCTCGCCATCTTCGCGCTGCTCATCGTGACGCTCCTGGTACGTCCCAACGGCATCTTCGGACACGACGTCGTGGAGCGGCTGTAGCCGTGCGCACGAACGTCCTGAACGGTGGGCGACGCTCCTCATGAGGGAGGGGGGAAGGAGTGGGGGCGCGGGCCGAGCCCGTGCCCGATGGGCTCATCGCGGCCGCCGGTCGCCCCGGCGGCCCGCGGTGGGTCCCACCGTCCCGGCGGCCCGTTCCGGGGTGAGTGCCAGGGAGGGCGCGAATGTGGCTGGCGGCTAAGGCCCACGGCCACACCCTGCCGGTCGCACTGCTGATCCTCGCCGCCCTGGCGCTGGTCGGCCTGCTCCCCCTGAACGCCGGGCTCCGCTACGTCGTCATCCTCTCCATGTGCTGGGGGATCGCGGCGGTCGGCCTCGACGTCTTCTCCGGCTACCTGGGTCAGGCCAACTTCGGCCAGTTCGCCTTCGTGGGCATCGGCGCCTACGCGATCACCGCCCTCCGTTCCGAGGCCCACCTGGGGGTACTGCCCTCGCTCGCCATCGCCCTCGCCTTCGTGGCCGTGCTGAGCGCCGTCATCGGCAGCGCCATGGTCCAGCTCCGCCACTTCGGGGCGGTGCTGACGACCTTCTTCTTCGCCTTCGTCCTCTACAACGTCCTGGGCGGGAACGCCCTCGACCCCATCACCCACTCCGAGACCGGCCTGCCCGTCCCCCCGCTCTCCTGGGGGCCGCTCGACCTCACCGCCAACGGCCCCTGGCTCTACTGGCTGGCCTGGGTGATGCTGCTGGCGGCGGTGGTGCTCTCGTCGAACTACGCCAACAGCCGTGCCGGCCGGGCGCTCCGTCTGCTCAAACAGAGCGAGCCGGTGGCGGGGACGCTGGGGGTCCGGGTGCGGCTGACCAAGCTGTGGGCCTTCGTCTTCTCGGCGGTCCTGGCTGCGGCGGCCGGTCTGCCGCTCTCGCTGGCCTACGGCTACCTGGCCCCCGAGACCTTCGACCCCAGCCAGTCGATCACGCTCTTCGCGATGCTGGTGGTGGGCGGCATCGGCAGCCTGGCTGGCCCGCTCATCGGGGCGCTCATCTTCACCGCCCTGCCCCAGCTGATGCAGGGCGCGGGCGCCGCCGAGGCGCTGATCTTCGCCCTGATCTTCCTCGCCTTCCTGATCGTCCTTCCCGACGGGATCTTCGGCCTGGTCGACGCCGGCTGGCGCCGCCTCCTCTCTCGCCTCCCCTCCCGCTGGGGCCGGCCCTGGCGCCCGGCGGCCGAGAGGGGCACGCTCCGGGGCGGGGGTGCCGGCGCCACCGTGGATAGGCGACCGGCGACCGGGACGTCGGTGCGGGAGCAGGCGCTGGTGGTGGAGGACGTGAGCGTGGTGTTCGGCGGTGTCCGGGCCCTGGACGGGGTCAGCTTCCAGGTCCGGGCCGGCACCATCCACGCCCTGGTCGGTCCCAACGGGGCCGGGAAGACCACGCTGTTGAACTGCGCCAGCGGGCTGCTCCGTGTCACCTCGGGACGGATCCTGGTCGACGAGATCGACGTCAGCCGCAGCCCCGCCCACGTCATCCGCGCCCGCGGCGTCTCCCGAACCTTCCAGAACCCTTCGCTGGTGCCCGACCTCACGGTCCTGGACAACGTGGTCCTCGGCCTCTACGGGAGCCGGCGCTGGAGCCTGCTGCGCGACCTGGCCGGGAGCTGGGCATCGCGGCGGCGCCAGGCAGAGGTCATCGGCCTGGCCTCGGCAGCGTTGCAGCAGGTGGGGCTGCCGGAGGAGCGCTGGCAGGCGCAAGCCGGTGACCTGAGCCTGGGTGAGCAGAAGGTGGTCGACGTGGCCCGGGCCATCGCCGGCGGGGCACACCTGCTCATGCTCGATGAGCCCACCTCGGGACTGGGGGACCAGGAGATCCAGCGCGTCGCCGAGCTGCTCAAGCGGCTGCGCGGGGAGCATGGCCTGAGCATCCTGGTGGTGGCCCACAACGTGGGCTTCATCCAGGAGATCTCGGACACCGTGACCGTGCTCGACTTCGGCAAGGTGATCGCCGAGGGGGACCCCGACCGGGTGATCGCCGACCCCGAGGTGATGACCGCCTACCTGGGTGTGGCCCGGGCGGTGTGACCGGCCGCCGTCGGTGCCTCAGGTCGGCACCGGCACCTGGAGGAAGACGCCCTGGCGGCGCAGCTCCTCCTGGACCTCCCGGACGTCCACCCGGCGCGGGGGCACGCCCCGGGCCACGGCCACGGCCGCGGCCACCCCGGCCGCCTGGCCGGTGACCCAGCACTGCGGGATCTCGCGCAGGAAGATGTGGGACTGGGCATCGCTGGCGATGGTGCGCCCGGCCGCGAGCAGGCCCTCGAGCCGCTCGGGGAGGAGGCTTCCGAGCGGGATCGAGACGCTGGGGAAGGCGGGCGAGAGGCTCGGGCTGACGCCCACCTCGTCCTCGTAGACCACCCCCCGCTCCCATTCGTCGCGGAGGATGGGCCGGACCCCGACCAGCCGGCGCGTGTGCCGGACGCCCACCTGGGAGGCGGTCTCCAGGACCCAGGCCTTCTCGAATCCGGGCGCGTGACGGCGGTAGAGCTCCAGCAGCTGGAGCATGCGCCGGCGGGACTCCACCTCGACCACGGTCAGGTCGTCGGCGTCGAGCCCGCTCAGGCCGCTCAGCCGTGGGCCCAGGAAGAGGGCGATGTCGTTGCGCCAGCTGACGTGGGGCCGCTCGAACACACCCACGGTCTCGATCGAACGCGCCCGCAGCTCGGCCAGCCGCTCCGGCTCCTCACGCTTGAACCGGATCCAGCGATCCATGTCCACGCCGCCCCAGAGCCAGGCCACGTTGATGCAGTGGTGGATGGAGCCGGGATGGATGTCGGACTCGAAGGCCGCCCCGGCTCCGGCGTAGACGTCGCCATCGCCCGAGGCGTCCACCACCACCCGGCCCAGGATCGCCTGACGGCCCTCCTTGTTCTCGACCACCACGCCCCGGACGATCCCCTCCTCAACGATGGGCGCGGCCACCCACGAATGCAGGAGCAGGCGGGCGCCGGATTCCACCACCAGGTCGAGCGAGGCGCACTTCAGCGCCTCCGGGTCCACGGTCGGCGACCAGGTGACCGTCCCCCGGAAGCCGGCGCCCCGGTCCGCCCAGTAGGTCACGTCCGCCTCCTCGTGCGAGCCCCATCGCTCGGGGGCGGGCCCGAAGGTCGCCCCCTCCCAGAGCCGGCCGAGCAGATCGTCGGCGACGCCCCGGATCACCTGGCGGCCCGACCAGTCGGTCATGCGGTCGATCCAGATCACCAGGCCGCCGGTGGAGAGGCCGCCCAGATGGCCGTAGCGCTCGACCAGGAGGACGTCGGCCCCCATCCGGGCCGCGGCCACGGCCGCCGCCGTGCCCGCCGGGCCGCCACCGACCACCACCACGTCCGCCTCGGTGCGGACCGGGATCTCCCGCGCCGGCTCGCGGTAGGTGGATCGCGCCGGGCGGCGGGGCCGCTCTCGACGCTCGACCCGCAGCGAGGGCTGCTCCCCGATGTCCCCCAGCGGGGGCCGGGAGGGGGTGCGGCTGGCGTTCGTGGTCACGGTGTCGGACCTCCTCAGGAACTCTCCGGTCGGCGGAGGGGGAAGGGGGATACGCCCCCGCCGTCCAGGGCCAGGGTCTGCCCGGTGACGTAGCCCGCGGCCTCCGAGGCCAGGTAGACGACGGCAGCGGCGACGTCGTCGGGGCGGCCGGCACGGCCCACCGGGATGCGGGCGGCCCGGCGCTCGATCTCCGCCTCCGGGTCGAGGTCGGGGTCCAGGCTGAGGATGGAGCGGCTGGTCGCCACCAGTCCCGGACAGACGGCGTTGACCGTGATCCCCCAGGGGGCCACGTCCATCGCCAGGGCCCGGGTGAGCCCGATCACCCCTGCCTTGGAGGCGGAGTAGGCGGTGGAGAAGGGCGCCCCCACCAGGCCGGCCATGGAGGCGATGTTGACGATCCGGCCCCAGCGCCGACGGCGCATGTGGGGCACGGCGAAGCGCGACATCAGGAAGGCGCCGCGCAGGTTGACCCGGAGCACCTGGTCGAAGACCTCGACCGGCACCTCCTCCACGTCGCGCCGATCGAGGCCCTGGGGGGCGGCCGCGTTGTTGACCAGGATGTCCAGCCGGCCGTGACGCTCGGCGGCGGTCTCGACCATGCGCCGGGCATCGTCCTCGTCGCCGATGTCGCCCACCACCGACGAGGCCACGCCCCCCTCGGCGGTGATCTCCTCCACCAGGCTCTCCAGGCCCCGCCAGGACTCATCCCGGAGGCCGAGCCGCTCCTGGCGCAGGTTGGGCACGCCCGTCGGCCGGAGGTCGCTCACCACCACCGCCACCCCCGAGGCGGCCAGGGCCCGGGCGATGGCCCGGCCCATGCCGTCCCGCTTGCCACAGCCGGTGATCAGCGCCGCCCGCGCCCCGGTCATGGCCTCGATCTCCTCTGCCTCCGCCCGAGCCGACCGGGATCCCCCGCCCCGGGGCGGCGGGGGCGGGGCTGCCCCCAGGCCGGGGTCACGCCCCCGCCCAGGGGGCAGGTTCCCCCGGGTAGGCGAGGTCGATCGCCTCCCCCGGCACCCGCAGGGCCTGCTCCAGCATGGCCAGGAGCACCGTCTTCGGCACCAGACACTCCTCGCAGGCCTCGGGGGTGGCCGAGATCTGGGCCCCGATCCGCCCCGCCTGCTCTCGAATCTCGATCCGGTACCCGTCCGCCTCCAGCGACTCGCGCAGCGCGCGCAGGCCCTCTTCGTCGACCATCTCCACCTCCTGAACCGGCTGAACCGGCCTCATCGACCGCCTACACCCCGACCGTTCCCGATCCGTCCCGCGACCGCCCGGCGCCGGGCGCACCGGCCGCCGGCGCCGGCGAGAGGGGGACCGACCGGCCCGACCAGGCGCTGAACGTCCGCACCACCATCGAGATGGCCGCGTTCCTCGCCCCCGCCACCGCGATCATGACGTGATCGGGCGAGGGCAGGATGCGGGTGAAGACGTCCTCCTCCCCGACCGGGCGGTGGTCGCCGGCATGGCGCACCCGGCCTTCGAGAGCGTCCTTGCCGGCACGCCAGAGGTCCGACTGCCGCCGCCCGCAGTGCTCGTGGAACCACCGCTTGACCTCCGCCTTGGAGTAGCCGGCCCGGGCCAGCAGCTGCGCATGTTCGGGGCAGAAGACGACCCCGCACGAGGTCTGTTCGAAGATCAGCGATCCGGTGCGGGAGATGGTGTCGGCGAAGTCCCACAGCACCTGCTCCGGGTCCTGGGTGTGACGGTTGTCCACGAACTCACAGGTGCGGATCAACGTCGCCGAGACGGCGCTGGCGCCGGGATCGAGACCCCCGTCGACCGCCAGCGGCTCCCAGGGGCTCTCCTCCTCGTTCTCGGCGATGCAGATCGACCAGCGACCGGGAACGCCCTGGGTGGCCTGTTCCAGGACCTGGGGCAGGATGCCGAAGGCGTTGCGCACGATCAGGCCGATCGCCCGGGGCACGGTGGCGTTGGCTCGGAAGCCGGGCCCGAAGACCCCACCGGCGCTGTTGAATCCCAGCTGGGAGCGCACCGGACCGTTGACCACGATGAACGGCGCCGGCCCGCTGGTGCTCTGCCAGCCCGCCCCGCTCCGGGCCGCGCCCTCGAGCATCAGCGCCTCCCAGGCGGCCAGGACCACGGGGAAGTGCTCGGGCCGGCAGCCGGCCATGGCCGCGTTGATCGCCGCCAGCTCGACCGTGCACTCGCGGCCCAGGTGTTCCATCCGGCCGATGACCTCGCCCGGGTCACGATCGGTCTGGGCCAGGAAGCGGTCGACCAGCGGCCGCGAGGCGGGGACCAC
>Ga0209810_1001281_pt1 | contig 39778 bp, 25 predicted proteins | sample Coa_R1_7_FD_187159 | JGI IMG/M metagenome (GOLD analysis project Ga0209810, IMG submission 187159) | Surface soil microbial communities from Centralia Pennsylvania, which are recovering from an underground coalmine fire - Coalmine... | ecosystem: Environmental > Terrestrial > Soil > Unclassified... | reverse complement strand
CCGTCGCGGGCGCTGAAAACCTGCTTTGCGTACGATACGATTCCGACCCTGACTCACTCTATCAATGGCTGACAAGCTCTTCCAAAGGACCAAGATTACCTGTAAAAGTGTGGCTGGTTCATCCCGATGGCAGCAGCTTATTCACAGGCAGAGGAACCATTCCCGATTCAAAAACCCCTTCCAGCGGCAGCGCAAAATGTGACGCCTATTTGTGGGCCAAAGAGAAATATCTGGATACCGGCCGCTCGAACGCGAAAACGATGGGCTATTATCTGGACGCCTATTGGCTCCAGAAACCGCAAGGTTATATTCCCGACCACAAGCTTTCAAATCATGATTACTTCATCGCTCAGCGCGGCTTTTTCTTCGATCTTTCTCCCTGGGGTGACGAGCCGCCGAATGACGATCCACATCAGCCGATAGGAACAGACCTGAAGACGCTGGAGGCTATTCTGCGATCCGCATGGGACCAGACCGGCGGAAACGGGATGATTCATATCGGGGGATTTCCGCCGGTTGAGAGGAAGTATACGAAAGAGCAGGGCGGAAAGCACGAAGGCGTGCCCACCGAGTGGCACTTTGCGGAGATCTATTCCTGCTTTAACGCCTATATGGATGCGGATATCGGATCGATTGCCGATATCGCCAATGCCTCCGTTTACCAGCACTACCCGCTTGCCCCGCAGTACGCCCAGAAGCTGCCGACGATTGCTGATCTGAAAGAAAGAGGCTACATCACAGGCGAAGGAAAAGTAGCACCCAAATTCTACGCTGCAGCTTACGTCGGGGATTATGACTCAACAGGCTGGATCTATCAGCGAATTCCGGACCTGTGGGGCGACCCGGCTCGCGGCTCGGTTCCGTTAGGTTGGGCTTTTAATCCTAACCTCTCCGACCGCTTCGCGCCCGGTCTTGTCTATGCGAGGAGAAAAAGCTCATCCAACGACAGCTTTGTGGCTGGCGATTCAGGAGCCGGTTACGTGAACCCCATGAACCTGGTCGAGCCGCGAAAATGGTCAGGTTTGCCGTCAGGATTGGATGTTTGGACGCGGCATTGCCAGAAATACTACAAGCTGTGGGATATTTCAGTCACCGGCTTCATCATCGACGGCTATGCCGCTCACACTTCGGGCAAGGTCGAGGAGGCTTATACCACCTTTTCGCCGAACGGCCTCGGTTTGCAGTATGGCAAGGGCTGGGGGGTATATCACGGGACACCGTTCATTCAAGTGGAAGAGAGCATCCAATATCACAATCCTGAGGAATCCGCCAGGCTGCTGTTGCGTCTGGTAAAGAAAAAACGGCCGGATTTTCTTTATTTCCGGACAATTCTGATGACTCCAAGCGAGCATCGCAAGATGTTCGATCTCGTCAAGTCTTCACCGGAAGGAAAGGATGTGGAATTCGTCGACCCATACACTCTCTTCCTGCTCATCAAACAGCGCACCGGAGAGTGACGGCTGAAATGCAGATGCTTCTACAGCGCGAGACGCCGCAGTCGCAAAGCATTTGTGATCACGGAAACCGAACTGAAGGTCATCGCCGCGCTGGCAATGATGGGGCTCAACAGCAGGCCGAAGAACGGATATAGCACCCCCGCCGCCAGGGGGATGCCCAAAGCATTATAGATAAAAGCGAAGAAGAGGTTCTGCCGAATATTGCGCATTGTGGCGCGGCTTAAGCGGCGGGCGCGGACAATGCCACGGAGATCTCCCTTCACCAAAATAATCCCCGCGCTTTCAATCGCCACATCCGTGCCTGTGCCCATGGCAATGCCCACATGGGCTTGGGCCAGCGCCGGTGCATCATTAATCCCGTCACCCGCCATGGCAACAATCCGTCCCTGTTCCCGGAGCCGTTTCACCACTTCGCCTTTCTGCTGGGGCAGGACTTCGGCTTCGATCTCGTCGATGCCCAACCGGCCTGCGACAATTTTCGCCGCCGTGCGTGTATCGCCAGTGAGCATCACCACCTGCACCCCATCTTTCTGAAGCGCCTCCACTGCTTCGCGGGCAGATTCCTTGATGGGGTCGGTTACACCCAGCAATGCCACAATGCGTCCATCGACAGCCAGAAACATCACTGTCTGCCCTTCGCTCCACAGCGCCTCGGCACGACTCAGCCAGTCGCTGACTTTAATCCCCAACTCCTCCATGAGCGCACGATTGCCCAATGCTCCCTCATGCCCCTCCACACAGCCCATAATGCCCTTTCCGCTCAAGGCGCGGAATTGAGACGCTTCCGTAACCTGCAATCTCCTTTCCCGCGCGGCACTGACAATAGTCGCTGCCAACGGGTGCTCACTGCCAAGCTCCAGGCTTGCTGCCATGCGAAGCGCTTCCGCCTCGCTCAAGCCCTCGCTCGTGATCACCGACACAAGCCTCGGCTTGCCTTCGGTCAGCGTACCCGTCTTATCGACAACCAGGGTATTCACTTTTTCGAGAGTTTCCAGCACCTCCGCCCTTTTCACCAACACACCCGCCGTGGCGCCCCGTCCAACCCCCACCATCACCGCCATCGGCGTAGCCAAACCCAGTGCGCACGGGCACGCAATAATGAGAACCGCCACGGCGTTCACAATCGCGTGCGCCATACGAGGCTCAGGCCCGAAAAGCCCCCAGACGATGAATGTAAGAATCGCAGCCACGACCACCGCAGGTACGAAGTAGGACGCCACCGAGTCTGCCAGTCGCTGAATCGGCGCACGACCGCGCTGGGCCTCGCTCACCATACGGACAATTTGCGCCAGCAAGGTCTCGCTTCCCACTCGTTCCGCCCGGATGATCAGGCTGCCGCTTCCGTTGAGCGTTCCGCCGGTTATACGGCCGCCCGGCCCTTTTTCGACTGGCATCGGCTCACCGGTCACCATTGATTCATCAACAGCGCTTGACCCTTCGATGACCGTGCCATCCACAGGCATCTTTTCTCCCGGGCGCACGCGAAGCCGGTCGCCCGGTTGGACCCGGTCAAGCGAGATTGTTTCCTCGCTTCCGTCCGCACGAATCCGCGTGGCCATTTTGGGTGCAAGATTGAGCAGCGATCGGATAGCATCCGAAGTCCGGCTGCGCGCCCGGAGTTCAAGCACCTGCCCGAGCAGAACCAGCGTGATAATGGCTGCGGCAGCCTCAAAGTACACCCCAACTTGCCCGTTCGCGTTCCTGAAAGTGGAAGGGAAAATGCCAGGCGACACAACAGCAACACAGCTATAGAGGTAAGCGACCCCCGTGCCCATGCCAATGAGCGTAAACATGTTCGGGCTGCGATTGACGAGAGAGGCCCAGGCGCGCTCGAAAAAGGGCCAGCCTCCCCAAAGGACCACCGGCGTTGAGAGCGCAAGCTCCACCCACGCCATGGCATAGCTTCCCTGCCACGACCCTGACTCAAGGCCTGGAACCATATGCGCCATGCCCAGCCCAAGTACCGGAAGGGTCAGAACAAGGCTGATCCAGAAGCGGCGCCGCATCGAGGTGAGCTCTGGATTCTCTTCTTCCTCAATGCTGACCACGCGCGGCTCAAGCGCCATCCCGCAAATCGGACATGAGCCAGGTTCCAAACGCACGATTTCGGGATGCATGGGGCAAACATATTCCGTCCGCATGCCTACAGACGCGAGCGCCGATAACTCCAGAGCCATCCCGCACTTTGGGCAAGGTCCAGGCTCCGAAGTGCGCACTTCTGAATCCATCGGACAGGTATAGACCGCCATGCCGGAACTCATCTCGCCCTCGGGAACGTCAGGTTTGGCCCCAGGCATTTTTCGCCCGGAAGACGAACGGACGTTTTCCGAAGCATCGCTTGTCCCGAGGTAATGCGCAGGATCAGCTTGAAATTTCGCAAGGCACCCGGGATTGCAGAAATAATAGGTCTTCCCCGCATAGTCCCATCTGGACCGAGCGGTTTCGGGGTTCACCTTCATCCCGCAGACTGGATCGATCACCGTGGGATGTTCGTGAGTTTCAAGTTGAACCATGGCCATGGAATTCTCAATCCACTGTCGAAACTTCGGACTGCATGCGCCCTTTCTCTTTGCCTCCGCAACGCCTGCTCTCCATGAAGGTAAGCGAACAGAAGTGTTGGTGATTCCCACCTGCGCAGGAATGACAGGTGAGAGAAGTCATCGCAATTCCGGGATCGTCAGATTCTCCTTGCACCACCGCGCCTGCCACGAAGAACGGTCCTCAAAGCTGTGGGATGCAGCACTCATTTCTGATGCGGCGGACTCTGTCTCCGTTTCATCGTCAGTCCCCCGCTGTTCACATGAGCGTGCCTTAACACGCAAACACGAGAGGTTTGTCGCGGAAGAAAGCGTGTCCGGCTACCAGTTTCCAGCGGCAGCCTTCTGGACGGGCAAGGCAGGCGGCCAGTGGACGAGTGCCTCTACAAATTGTGCCATGCGCGCATCTCCCCAATCGGTGGCGCCGATGATCTTATCGGCAAGCCGGCCATTGCGATCAAAGATGTAAGTTTCTGGAAATTTGTACGTGCCGAACCGTGCGGCCAAAACCTGATTGGGGTCACGCAGAACGGGATAGGTCAAATGATAATCGGAGATGAACTTTTTCAGAGCGCCGAGATTCTGATCCACACTGATGCTGATGACCTGCACGCCGCGAGGACTCATTTGCTGGGAAAATTTTTCAAGGCTGGGGGTTTCTTCGACACAGGGAGGACACCAGGAGGCCCAGAAGTTGATCAGCACCACGTGATGGTCCGCATTCTTGAATCTGAAGGTCGTCGCATCCACGCTTTGTAAGCTGAAGCTCGGGACCTTATCACCCACCGTCAACGGCTGAGAGCCGTGCTTCCAGAAAAGCGAAAGCATTCCACCGAGCACCAGCGCCGCCATCCCCCAAAGTAACCACGTGGATTTGCTCACTTTCATTTGGCTTTATTATACTGGCTCGAGGGACTCCTAAGGAAGCTGTAAATCAGATGGTGAGGCGGCGTAGCACTCGAGGCGCATGGTTCCCCTTTGCCAGCCCAGAGACCAAGGAGATTTGCCAACAAGTCGTTTATCTCCCATGACCCAGGATCACCAGCCTGCTGTTTCAGCGATTATTCCAGCTCGTAACGAGGGACCGAACATTGCCAGGGCGGTGCAATCCCTTGCGATTCAGACCGATATTCGAGAAATTATTGTGATCGACGACCAATCGCAGGATCAGACCGCCGAGATTCTTGCCGAATTAGCACTTCGATGCGAAAAACTTCGTGTGCTTCGCCTGGACCATCTCCCGGTGGGGTGGCTGGGAAAACCTCACGCGGCAGCCGCAGGCGCCAGACTGGCTTCCGGCGATTGGCTGCTCTTCACCGATGCGGACACAGAACATCGCCCGGGGAGTCTAACAGAATTACGGGAACGAGCGGAGCGTGAATCCGCCGATCTGCTCTCGATCTCACCCCGCCAGCGTGTCGAGACCTGGTGGGAAAAAGGGGTGATTCCGCTGGTGTACACTCAACTGGCCCGTTTGTATCGGTTTGCCGAGGTGAATGATCCCCGCTCATCGGCAGCGGCGGCCAACGGGCAGTATATCCTGATCCGTCGGAGTACTTACGAATCGATCGGCGGCCATGAAGCGGTTCGCAACGAGGTTCTGGAAGATGTGGAATTGGCGCGCCGGGTCAAGTCCATGGGCGGCAAAATCCTTTTCCTTCCCGGAACCGAATGGGTTGAGACACGCATGTACCGTACCTTTGCCGAAATGTGGCGTGGATGGACTAAAAACCTTTTTCTGCTTTACGGACGCTGCTCAGGAAACATTCTAAAAGCAGTGCTCGAACTGATGCTGGAGTGGGCGCCCGGAGTGCTACTTCTGGGATTGGATATAGCCCTTATGATCGACTGGCATGACTGGATTTTCTACGTTGCAATCGCCTGCCTCCTGACTCATTGCACTGTGCTCTGGACTTACCGCCGGCAACTCCAGCGTCTTCGGTTTCCCGCAGAGCTCGCTTTCCATTTCTGGATCGGCGCACCGCTATTCGTTTTGCTTTTGCTCAATTCATACAGGGCTTACCAGCGCGGCGCCGTTGAATGGAAAGGCCGAACCTATTCCGTCAAGGAGGTTGCGTGATCTATCTGACGCGTCGGGCGGAGTTTTCCGCCTCACATTACTATCACAACCCGGATTTCAGCCCGGAAGAGAACCGCCGCATCTTCGGTAAATGCAACAATCCTCATGGCCACGGGCACAACTATACGCTTGAGGTCACCGTCGCCGGCGAGGTCAATCCTGACACAGGCATGGTACTGAACATTACGGACCTGAAGAAGCTGCTTGAAAGCGAAGTGTTGGAAGTGATGGATCATAAGTTTCTGAATAAGGAGGTGGCAGCTTTTGCCTCTCGCATTCCCACCACCGAAAATATCGCCATTGAGATTTGGAATCGCCTGGCGCCGAAACTGACATTCGGGAAGCTGCATCGAATCCGGGTGTACGAATCTCCCGATCTCTACGTCGATTATTATGGAGAATAATGGTCTATCTGACACGCCGTTATCGCTTCTCCGCTTCGCACCGTCTCCACAGCAACTCTCTGACTCCTGAGGAAAATGCCCGCATATACGGCAAGTGTAATAACCCCTACGGGCACGGACATAATTATGTGTTGCATGTGACCCTGGTCGGCCCGGTTGATCCCGCAACCGGAATGGTCTTTGATCTGACCGCTCTCGACAGTCTCGTTCAGACAGAGGTGCTCGACCGCCTGGATCATACGCACCTCAACCTGGATGTCGATACCTTCCGGCATGTCGTTCCCACGACGGAAAATCTCTGCATCGAAATCTACAGGTTGCTGCGTGAGAAACTGGCTGAAGTTCCTCAACGCGGATCAGCGCGACTGAAAAAAATCTGCCTGGAGGAAACAAACTCAAATTACTTTGAGTACGAGGAGTAAATACGCCATCCATCGGAGACACATTGTGAAAGAACAGAAAACCAATGTTCGGAGTGAAAGCACCAGAGACAACCGGACCGAAGACTTGATGGAAGAGTATGTCCGCGAAATGCTTCGTCTGCTCGGGGAAGATCCCGCCCGCGAAGGACTTTTGAGGACGCCCCGGCGTGTGGCGCAATCCCTCTGTTTTCTCACCAGTGGCTACCGTCAAGATCCGGATAAAGTGCTGAACGGCGCGCTTTTTGAAGTCGCCTACGACGAGATGGTCATTGTCAGGGATATCGAAATCTTCAGCCTCTGCGAACACCACCTGCTGCCATTTTTTGGACGCTGCCATGTAGCCTACATCCCGGACAAGAAGGTGGTCGGCCTCAGCAAGATTCCCCGTCTTGTTGATGTCTTCGCGCGTCGGTTGCAAGTGCAGGAGCGGCTTACCAATCAAATCGCCGATACGATCATGGAGAAAATTCATCCGCTGGGAGTTGGTGTGATTATTGAGGCCAAGCATTTGTGCATGATCATGCGCGGCGTTGAAAAACAGAACTCCGTTGCCGTCACCTCCGCGATGCTCGGAGTCTTTCGGGATGAGCAGCAGACCCGCGAGGAATTTCTGAGCCTCGTGCGAGGCGCAAGATAATCGCGGCGATCCATGAATCCAAAACTCCAAACCGTGAACCCCGAGACCGGGAGGCTTGCGGATCGCGTGGTCCTTATCACCGGAGGCAGCCGGGGGATCGGGCTGGCTATTGCGCAGGCCTGCGCGCGGGAGGGGGCACAGCTCGCCCTTGTGGGGCGCAACCGCACAGCGCTCAAAAACGCCGCCCAAGACATTCCTCATGTTGCAGCCTTTGCAGCGGATGTGACCGATGAAAACGACGTTCGGCGCCTCTTTCAGTTCACGCGCAAGCAATTCGGACGGGTGGATATTCTGGTGAATAATGCCGGTGTCTTTACCTACAAGCCTTTTACACGCACAACCCTCTCCGATTGGAATCACAACGTTAGCAGCAACCTGACTTCACTCTTTCTGGTCACCCAAGCTCTTCTACCCCTGCTCCAACGAAGTTCAAAACCCCATATTGTCAATATCCTCTCCATCGCCGGTCGTGTCGCCTTTCCCAAGTGCTCGGCTTATTGCGCCTCAAAATTTGGCGCGCTGGGGTTTACGCGAGTTCTGGCCAAGGAACTGCGTCCAGGTGGAATTCGTGTGACGGCCATTCTTCCCGGCTCAACCAGCACCCGAATGGCCGATGAATTTGATTTTCCAGTCGATCGCAAAAAACTGCTTCAGCCGGAGGACATCGCCGAAGTCACGCTGGCCGCAATACTTCAACCTGCCCGGGCGACTGTCGATGAGATTGTACTTACGCCCTCCCAGGGCGATGTGGCAGCGACAAGAAAAGGGAAGAAACGAAAGTAAGGGGCAGCCCGCATGGTTAGCGCTGCTAACGAACTTGCAGTTGCATGCGGCTAACGTTTAGAATGTCGAATTGGCCGCGCGCCTTACTCCCAAGCAAACGCAATCTTTCGCTAGGCTTCAATCAAAGCAGAAAGTCGGGTGATTTCCATGAGCGTTCTTCAAGACTTTCCTCGCATTACGCCGTTTCTCTGGTTCGACTCAAACGCCGAAGAGGCCGTCGACTTTTACGTGAGTGTCTTCAAGAATTCGCGCCGTCTCGACGAGGTGCGCAACCCTGATGAAAACGGCGAGCAGAAGGGCAGCATCCTTACCCTCGCTTTCGAACTCGATGGTCAGAAGTTCACCGCGCTCAACGGCGGCCCAACGTTTAAATTCACCGAAGCGATCTCATTTGTCGTGCGGTGCGACTCACAAGAGGAAGTGGATTATTATTGGTCGAAGCTCTCCGCCGGAGGCAGCGAAGGCCAGTGTGGCTGGCTCAAGGATCAGTTCGGCCTTTCCTGGCAGATCGTGCCTGCCCGCCTCCCAGACGTCATCAAGAACCCGAAGGCGATGAAGGCGATGCTGCGGATGAGGAAGCTCGACATCGCGGAACTCGAACGCGCAGCGCAGTCGTAAATGAAAATCAGTATAGCGACATTCTCGACCGTGATGGTGTTCTATCTCGGGGTTGCCTCCAACGCGACTCTGGCCGCCTGGAATGGGAAAGCAGCCGAGCCCCCCAACGATGAGGTAGAACAACTGGTGCGAAATGCGGCGTATAACCAGCTTCAGGCCATGCGCCACCCCACTCACTATTACCAATACCAATTAAGGGAAGAGACCCCGCAAAGTTCAAGGACTAGCCTGGAAATTGAGACACGCGAAGGGACGGTGGAGCGGCTGCTGGAGGTTAACGGAAAGCCTCCTTCAGAAGCGGAATGCGAGAAAGACCTCAAATTCCTCCACCGCATTGCCTCAAATCCACGCCTTCAGCAGTCACGCTTCAGGAATCAACAGCAGGAATTGACTCGCCGGGAAAAATTAATTGCCAATCTGCCTGAAGCGTTTCTTTACCAACGCGCGGGCACGGATAAAAATACCGGTTGGGTAGTGCTGAAGTTCCAGCCCAATCCTGATTTTCAGCCCGACAGCCGAGTCGCCAATATTATGACCGGATTGGCAGGAACGATGCAGGTTGATCCAGCGAGCCAGCGGATCGCTAAGATCAATGGCCGGGTCATCAAAGCCGTCTCTTTTGGATGGGGATTCCTTGCCAAGATTTATCCCGGCGGGCAATTCGACCTGGAGCAATCCCGGCTACCCGACGGCTCCTGGCACCTCTCAAAACTAAGCGTGGTGCTCCACGGAAGTGAGTTGGTATTCAAGAAGTTGAACGTGGACATGACGGATATTCTGACGTCATTTCAACCCGTCTCGGATCATCTCACCATTCCTCAAGCCATCAATATACTGGAGAAAATTCCGGTTCATTGTCAGGGCCGCTGATCTGGCTCTTAACCCACGAACCGGAGAAAGGTATTAGAAAATTGCCCAGCCTGCCATTCTGAAGAATTGAAAAACAGTGATGAGTGAAGAGCAAAAATGAATCCGCGATTCTGATCGCTCTTGCTCGCAACTTTTCACTTGTCACTTTCCTTGAGATTCTTCACGGAGTTTACCCTGAGCGAAGACGGAAATCTCCGTGTCAGGATGGCAGGCAGAGGGCAGCCCTACAGCATGGGTGAGCAGCAAGGTGTCCGGATAGGCTTTGGCTCCATCAGTTCCACGCGTGTGCCATCGGGGTCATAGAGGTTCAGTTGCCATTTCCCGTCTCGTCCGATTTTGGGTTTCTGTGGGTTTAATCCGCGCCGGACGACTTCCTCATACGCCTTTTCGACGCTCGGAACTCCCAATGCCAGGTGATGCATCACGCCCAGGGTGCGCGGAGTGGGATGATGAACGTTCAGCATATATTCCAGCCAGTCTGACCCATTCGGGACGCGCATATCCACCCAATCTGTTTCGCTATCCGTCATTCCCCCATACCACATCACGCTGAACCCCAGATCGTTTTTATAAAACCGGTCCTCGGCAGCGCGGTCGCGGACGGTAATACCGGCGTGAATGATGCGAGTCGAAATGCGGCGCGTTGAGAGATCTTTGCCGAAGTCATGACCCAGTTGCGAATCGTCAAGATATTGCACAAACTCGATTGGATGGCCTTCCGGATCCCTCACCATGAATCCCAGGTCTCCTACGCGCGTGCGACGGACTTCGCCCAGATCAGCCGCACCCTTCTGGCTCAGAAATTGTCGAAGCGCCCGTGCATCGGTCGTCTCAAAGCCGATATTGATCAACCGGTCTTCATCCGGACTCCTGAGGTCAGGGACTACCTCGATATATTGGTGGTCGTTGACTTTGAAAAACGTACGGCTGACGCCCGTTGTTGGATCTTTCACTTCGAGAACCGGATCGAATCCCAGAACCCGGCTGTAAAAGTGGAGGGCCGCCGCCCTGTTGCCGGTTCGCAGGGCAACATGGGCGATGCCCACAATAGCGGGTGGAGAGCCTTTGGGGATTGGCGCGGCAGCACCCCCACGGCTGGTGAGCGCGCCCGGAAAGGTCAACAGCCCAATTAGAGCTGCCAAGGCGGGATAACGTAGGCGAATCCTGAGTTTCATGCATCGATCTTGGCTCAAAATTCGCCGGACATCAACTATTTCAGGACTTTGGTTTCCCTCGGGAGGATTGCGTCTCCAATTTCACGGGAATCCGGGGTCTTTCCTGCCTGACGCCCCACGACGACCTGGATCACGTCCAGCAGTTCCTGCGCCCGGATAGGCTTTGAAATGTAATCGTCCATGCCCGCCGCAAGACACCGCTCGCGATCGCCTTTCAGGGCGTGAGCTGTCATGGCCACAATCGGAATGCGTCGTCCGGTGCCGCTTTCGCGAGCGCGAATAGCGGCGGTGGCCTCGAAACCATCCATCTCAGGCATCTGCACATCCATCAGGATGAGATCATAGGATTGCTTCTCCACGGCTTCCAGAGCTTTGCGACCATTTTCCACGGGCACAACGGTGTGGCCGCGCTTTTCCAGAAGCCGCGCGGCCAGCGCGCGGTTTACCGCATTGTCTTCCGCTAGGAGCACCTTCAGATTTCTCCGACTCTCGCGGAGAGCATGGCGAGTGACGAGCGGAACAGGTGCTGCCTTCAGGGAGGTTGAGCCGACGGCTGAAAGTAACGCTTCCTTCAGCTCAAACTGCCGAAGAGGTTTGGTCAGATAGGCGGTCACGCCTAATTCGCGGCAGCGCGCGGCATCGCCGGGTTGCCCCGTTGAGCTCAGCATCATGATCATCGGTTGGCCCAGGCCCGGATTGCTGCGGATTTGTTTCGCTACCTCAAAACCATCCATCCCCGGCATCTCCGCATCCACCACGATGATCGCAAACGGGTCTCCGGCAGCTCCTGCATGTTCCAGGGCAGCGAGTGCTCCCTCCCCGCTCGTCACGGCTGTAACTTTCAAGCCACAAGCCCCCAGCATCCCTTCCAGCAACCGGCGGTTAATGGCATTGTCATCCGCAACCAGCGCCGTGAGTCCCTCCAATGCTTTTTCATCCGGGATTGGTTGCTGCGGAGCCGGACGAACCTTCCCAAAGCGGGCGATGAAATGGAAAATGCTTCCTTTCCCCGGCTCGCTTTCCAGCCACACGCGCCCTCCCATCATCTGAACGAGCTGTGAGGAAATGGTCAGACCAAGGCCGGTTCCGCCAAAGCGTCGGGTGCTGGAATTATCCGCCTGGGTAAATGCTTCAAAGATCTTCTGCTGCTTTTCCTTAGGAATGCCAATGCCGGTGTCTCGTACCGCGAAGTGCAGAGTGATTTCTTTTTCGCCTTCCAGCTCAACCTTCAAGGCCACCTCACCTCTTTCGGTAAACTTGATGGCGTTGCCCAGCAGGTTGATCAGGATCTGCCGCAGACGCCCCGGGTCCCCTTCGAGGGTCTCCGGCAAATCGGGTTGCAGGTGGCAGGACAACTCCAGCTTCTTCTGATGGGCGCGCAAGGCCAGAGTCTTGACCGTCTCTTCCACGCATCCCCGCAGGTTGAATTCAATTGCTTCCAGCGTCAGCTTTCCCGCCTCGATCTTTGAGAAGTCAAGAATGTCATTGATGACAACCATCAGGGAATCGGTGGAGGATTTCACCATGCTCAGATAATCCCGCTGTTCCTCGGTCAGCTCCGTATCCAACAAAAGCTCGGTCATCCCCATGATGCCGTTGATCGGAGTCCGGATCTCATGACTCATGTTGGCGAGGAACTCGCTTTTGGCTCGACTGGCCGCTTCAGCAGCCTCCTTCGCCTGGAGTAGCACTCGTTCAGCCTCCTTGCGCCTGGTCACATCTTCCACCACCCCGTCGTAATAAAGCACCCTGCCGTCCGGGCCGAAGATGGCTCGGGCGCTTTCCCGCACCGCGATGGGACTCCCATCATATTTTTTCCATTCCGCTTCAAAGTCGATCAGTTCCTTCTTTTCCTCAAGCTGTCTCCTGAACAGCTTGCGCGAGGGATTGACCAAGCAACCATCTTTTTCCAGGTTCCGGGAAGTCAAAGCTTCCAGGCTTGGATATTCCAGCATCCTCACCAGCGCGGGATTTGCCAGCAGGATGCGTCCGTCCGGGGTGGTGCGATAAAAGCCCACGGTTGCATTCTCAAAGAGCGTGCGAAAGCGCTCTTCGCTCTCGCGCAACGCCCCCTCGGCGCGGAGGCGTTCGGCCTGCGTGCGCAAAGCCGTAATGCCATAGGCGAGATCGCCCGCAAGCTCCTTGAGATGCCGGATCTCTTCCTCATCAAAGGCATCGCGAACTGAGGCATAAATCGCCAGCACTCCGAAGGCCTTTCCCTGCGCAAGAAGCGGAAGGGAGATATGTGAGGCGTATCCCCGCCGCGCGGCCTCCTCGCGCCACTCAACCAGCCGAGGATCAGAACCAAGGTCTTTCACGACCTGGGTCGTGGCGGTTCTCACCGCCAGACCAGCAGGCCCTCCTCCCCGCTCATTGTGCCCCCAAGAAAGATTCAGCAAGCGGGTGTAGCCATCCTCATGACCTGCCCAGGCAACAGGCTGCACAGTTTTTTCTGCGTCATCCAGAGCGTAACCCACCCAAGCCAGCCGGTATCCACCACCTTCGACGATGATCCTGCACACATCGTTGAGCAACTGGTGTTCATCCCGGGCATGAACCAGCGCCTGGTTGCAGTCGCTCAAGCTTCTCAGAACACGATTGGTCCGTCGCAGCGCCTCGTTGCGGTGCTGGATAACTGCGGTCTGCGCGCGCACACGCCGACGAAGTTCCTCCACCCAGAGCAGGGCGCCCAGCGCAATGCCCACCAGAAGGGCAACCACCGAGATTGAGTGCTTCGAAGTCCACCAACTGGGCTGCTTCAGGATGGCAAGGTCTTTCGGGGTTCGCAGAAGAATCCATAAAGCGACGGGCGATCGGTCTCTTCCCAACGTCACCGAGCAGACTCCCGCCACGTCGAGAAGGCTTCCATCCACCAGGTGGGGCCAATGCCCCATCCCTGGCGGAAGCCACGCTTGAAAATTGGTTCCGCGGTCCTCCAGCACCAGATAATGGCCCCCATCAAGCGCCCCTTGTTGCTCCAGGATTCCCTGAACGCGCACCAGTTCTGTATCGTGATTCTGAGCAAGCGCCTCAGCGGCACTGAGTCTGAGCGGAGCCGGCTCCTGGCCTCGACCGATGCGGCGAAAAAGAGCATGCTCCAGGACCGGCGTGTTGGAACCCTCAGACGGAAACCCGACCACATCGAGCAGATCGCCGGGGTTCACGTGAGTCATTTGGCGAGTCAGGACGTACAAACTCCCTTCCTGATTCTGAATAAACAGGTGCTTGCCTAATTTCTGAAAGGTCACAACCCCCTGGACGCGCACGCGGTGACCGGGCAACACACCGGGTCTGAAACCCAGAATTCTGTTGATGGGCAGAACCGGGAGAGAAAAGGGATCACTGGCGGCCTGCTTCACATGAACGTATTCCAGCGAGGGGATGTAGATCTGGACACCTTTCACTTGCACTTTCTGATTGAATAACGTTCCCCATGCCCCTTCAAGGCTCACCTCGGCATCCACGAGGTTTTGAACCTCGGCGAGCGCAACGCCTGGAATCTGCGCCGTGAATCGGCCTTCATTCGAGACAAGATGGAGAGTGACACGACCGCCGTCTTCTTCCAGGTTCACCGAATGGACAATCCCGCTGGCCTCCACCCACTGGCTATCCTCCGAACCTGTCTCGACCATGTTCAGAAGCATTTTCTGGGGGCGCGGCATCTTCCCTTTGCCGAGCACCCGAACCCGCGGATGGACGATTTCAGGGGCAAAATCGCCATCTGAAGTGAAGCCTGCAACCTCCACAAGATCCCCGGCATGAACGTCTCCCACGGATTCCGCCGTATCAATGTAGATGCCGCCCGTCTGATCCTGAACAAAGAGTTCCCAGCCCTTGCCGCCGTAATACGTGACAACACCCTTGATCCGCACGGGATATCCCTGATTGGCTTGGGCGGGAGTTAAACTCCTGATTTGCTCAATGCGAGTGAGGGTGGGCAGAATATGGGGGGTGGCATCTGAAGCTTTTATGCTGGCAGCGCCAGACTGGAACACCACCACACTGGCGAGAAAAAGGATCCGAAAGAATGCAGAGGCCTCCCGGCCCGGACAATTCATGTACACGTCTCTGCTTGAAGCTATCGGCAGTAACGTGCACACACTTGAAATGGAAGATTCATACCCCGGCTGCTACGGGTTTGCCGCCAATGCCTGAAGCACAGTCTCCAGAATTCCGCCGTTCTGGTAATATCTGACCTCGATGGGCGAATCGAGCCGCGCCGTCACTTGAAACGACCGCTTCGTTCCATCTTCCGCTGTGGCTGTCACCTGAACATCCTGACGCGGCTGAATCTTCGTCAAGCCTTCAATGTCAAACACTTCCCGGCCCGTCAGCCCAAGGGAAGCCGCACTTTCGCCCGCCTTGAATTGAAGCGGCAGCACGCCCATCCCGATCAGATTGCTGCGGTGGATGCGTTCATAACTCTCGGCCAGCACAGCCTTGATTCCAAGCAGCAGAGTGCCTTTCGCAGCCCAATCCCGTGACGACCCACTCCCATATTCTTTTCCGGCCAGAGCAATCAAAGGCACGCCCTCGGCCTTGTAGCGCATCGCCGCATCGTAAATCGACATTTTCTCGCCGGAAGGCAGATGAATCGTAACTCCTCCCTCCGTTCCGGGCGCCAAGAGATTCCGCAGTCGGATGTTGGCAAACGTACCGCGCACCATCACGCGGTCATTGCCCCGCCGCGAGCCGTAGGAATTGAAATCCTTCTTGTCAACGCCATGCTCGATGAGGTAACGCCCGGCCGGGCTGTCTGCCGGAATGCTTCCCGCTGGCGAGATATGATCGGTGGTGACAGAATCACCGACAAACACCAGGACCCGCGCCCCTCGAAGATCACCTCTCGGCTTAAGGCTTGGGTCAGTAAAGAACGGCGGTTCCTGAATGTATGTGGAGTCAGACCGCCATTCATAGAGATCGCCGCCACTTACGGGAATCGCATTCCACATGGGGTTGCCATCCCAGACGTTGGCATACGTCCTGCGAAACATCTCGGGACTGACAGCGCGCTCCAAAGTTTCGAGAATCTCTTCCTGAGAAGGCCACACATCCCGCAGATAAACCGGATGCCCGTTGGAATCATTCGCCAGGGGCTCGCTCGCCAGGTTGACTTCCACGGAACCCGCAAGAGCATAAGCCACAACCAGCGGCGGAGAAGCGAGGAAGTTCGCCTTGACCAGGGGATGAATCCGCCCTTCAAAGTTGCGATTCCCGGAAAGAACTGCGGCCGCCACCAATTGGCGCTCCGTAACGGCTTTGCTGACGTTTTCAGGCAAAGGACCGCTGTTGCCGATGCACGTGGTGCAGCCATAGCCGACCAGAGCAAAACCCAGGTCGTTGAGCCGGTCGAGCAGGCCCGATTTCTGGAGATATTCAGTAACCACCTTCGACCCGGGGGCGAGGCTGGTTTTCACATAGGGTGGAACGCGTAATCCGCGCTCGACCGCCTTTTTGGCCAGCAGCCCCGCGCCCACCATCACGGAGGGATTGGAGGTGTTTGTACACGATGTGATCGCCGCAATCACCACAGATCCGTCCTGCAAGTGGGCGCGCGTACCGTTAAAGCTGATTCCCACGGTGCGCGGCAACTCTTCTTTTGAAACTCCGTAGCCTCCTTCCCTGACTGGTTTGGTAAGGAGTTTTTCAAAAGTATCTTTCACGGCGGCAAGTGGAATCCGGTCCTGGGGCCGCTTCGGGCCGGCCAGGCTCGTTTCCACTGTCTCCAGATCAAGCTGCAAGGTCTCGGAATATTCGGGGTCGGGAGTTTCATCCGTGCGGAAGAGCCCTTGCTCCTTCGTGTAGCGCTCCACGCGTTCCACTTCTTCCTCCGTTCTCCCCGTCATTCGCAGGTAGCGCAGCGTTTCCTCATCCACCGGGAAGAAGCCCATCGTGGCGCCATATTCAGGCGCCATATTGCCCACCGTCGCGCGGTCAGGCAAGGACATCTGGGAAACCCCGGGCCCATAAAACTCCACAAATTTCTCAACCACTCCTTTCTTCCGAAGCATCTCCGTGATGGTCAGAACCAGATCGGTGGCGGTTACACCCTCGCGGAGTTTTCCCCTGAGCTTCACTCCCACCACTTCCGGCGCCAGCATGTAATAGGGTTGGCCGAGCATGGCCGCCTCAGCTTCGATTCCCCCCACTCCCCAGCCGAGCACGCCCAGACCATTAATCATGGTGGTGTGGGAATCGGTGCCCAGGACCGTGTCGGGGAAAACCTGCCATTCTCCGTCCACCTCACTCGCCATCACTCCTTTTGCCAGGTATTCCAGATTCACCTGATGCACGATGCCCATCGAAGGAGGCACCACACGGAAATTCTTGAAAGCCTTCTGCCCCCAGCGCAGAAATTCATAGCGCTCGCGGTTGCGCTGAAATTCAATCTCCGCGTTGCGTTCAAGCGCCAGGGGCGTGCCGAAAACGTCCACCTGAACGGAGTGGTCAATCACCAGGTCCACCGGCGTGAGAGGATTAATCCGGGCCGGATCACCACCCCTGCGCTTCATTTCTGAACGCATGGCCGCCAGATCAACCATCGCCGGGACACCCGTGAAATCCTGTAGAATCACGCGCGCCGGCTTGAAGGGCACTTCCGGAGGCAAGGCTTTCCGAGCCTTCCACGTCGCCAGGCTGGCAACGTGTTCCTCGGTCACCAACTCGCCATCACAGTGACGCAAGAGATTTTCGAGCAAAACCTTGATTGAAAACGGCAGTCGCGAAATGGATCCCACTCCGGCCTTTTCCAGCCGATCCAGCCGGAATATGGTGGCGCGCAGATTGCCGCTTTCAAACAAGGCACGGCTTCCGAAAGGGTTCTTTGCTGTTGTGTTGTGGAGCATGAGTCTCACCTGCAAAGGGGATTTGGAACGAAGGCTTTCACATCTCAGATTACCACCTTTGCAGAAGTTCCGCAGGCTCGGCGCCTGCTTTCGTTTCTATCCAAAACCGTAAAATACAATGAATACAATTGATACGTATAAGACAAAATATACGCCCAACCGGTTTTCATAACCTGCTAACCTGCTCTTGTCTGTCAACAACTGTGCGCACAGGAGGCAGGCACTTGCAGTAGAAAACGCCATGGCGTTTTTCCCAACACTTCCCAGATTACCGCGAAAGGATTCTTCAAGGCTGAATAGAATTACAGCCCGGAGTCATTGATTTTCTTCAGTCCGCATTTCACGCCACGGGTCATGCGCCGCCGTCTGCCTTGAATACTCTTGTTACCCCAGAGAGCACCGGGACTCTTTCTCCGTGTCCTCTGTGGTAAGGTCTTTCCATATCTCATCAACAGCGCTCGCAGCCACAAGCAAAGCCAAATTCAAATTCCAGATTTCAGGAACAGCGAAAAGTCCACTCTCAAAAAAGTGTGAACGGGGGGCTCCTCACGAACAATGAAGGTTACGCCCCGGCGTGGCTGTCTTTGATTTTATTGCCCAGGGTGGATTCGCGGATTTTAAGTTCGGTGGGAAGCAGCAAGCGCACAGGTTTTTTGCCTTTGCCACCTGCGATTCGTTGCACCAGAAGCTCAGCGCCTTTGTAACCGACAAGGTAGGCAGGCTGAGCGACAGAGGTCAGATGAGGGCGGACGATCTCCGCCAACGGCAAATCATCAAAAACCGCGACGGCAATCTCCTCAGGACAGCGCAATCCTAATTCTTCAATGGCCTTGAGCACCCCAAGCGCCATCATTCCATTCGAGCAAAACAGCGCCGTAGGGCGATCTCGCTCAGAGAGAAGCTCTTTGCCCAATTCATAGCCGCTTGAAGTGCGAAACGTGCCTTCCCGAATGAATTCCTGTCGAATGGGAATCTGGGCTCCCGTGAGCGCCTTCTTATAACCTTGTAAGCGCTCACGGGCGGTTTGCAACGTCGTCGAGCCGGTAATGATTCCGATCTTCCGATGCCCTCTCTCAATCAGATGGCGCACACAATCGCGGGCCGCCCTGACATTATCCACCGTCACCGAGTCCACCTGAATTTTCGGCGGCACCCGGTCAAGGCACACCACCGGAATTCCCATCTCCAGTGTCTCGGAAATGTGGGAATAGTCGTCGGATTGTGGGGCGACTACCAGAAGAATGCCGTCCACTCGTCTCTGCCTGAGGACCGCCAGGGCCTGCTTTTCGCGTTCGATGCGGTCATCCGTATTGAACGTCAGCAACAAATAATTGTGCTTCAAAGCCGCGTCTTCCGCTCCCCGCACGAGGTGAGAGAAAAAGGGGTTGGTGATGTCGGAGACGATCATGCCCAGCATCTGGGTGTGGCGCAGTTTGAGACTCCGCGCGATATGATTGGGCTGGTAACCCAGTTCGCGGATCGCCGCCAGAACGCGTTCCCGTCTCTTTGGGCTGACCGGTGTCGCCCCGGTGACGACATTGGATACCGTTCCGACCGAAACTCCCGCCCTTTTCGCTACTTCTTTGACAGTCGCCATGAAACCGCCCGCTCCCTTGGAAGGGTGCCCTGGAATACCGATTATTGCATCACGGGCGCCAGAGCCACGGCGGCCAGTCCCGCGATGAAAAACGCAAACATCAAGATTAGCAGAAGATTCACGCTGCGGCCCGCGCCTTGGAACTCCTTCCAGACGAAGACGCCCCACAACGCCGAAATCATGGTGGCGCCCTGCCCTAGGGCATAGGAGGTGGCTGGTCCTACCATCTGTGCATACGAGGCCACGAAATTCGAAATCGTCCCCACCCCCCAGATCAGCCCTCCAATAACCCCCCAGGCGTGCAGCCCACCGGTTCCACGGAAATAGTCAGCCACAGCGACGGGCTTGCCGCTTACGGGCCGTCGCATAAACGCGTAATTGAGCGGAAAATTGGAAACAAGGACGCCAAGGGCAAAAATAAAGGCGACGGTGTAGGGTACAAGATGATGCTCACCCGTAAGCGCCTTGGCGACAAAGGGATAGAATAATCCCATGCCAACACCGCAGAGGAGACTCAGGAGAATGCCTCGCGAGGTGACTTTGCCGCCGCCCGCGAGTCGCCGGTAGGCCATCGCATCCAGAATAATCGCTACCACGACGAGAGTAACCCCTCCGAACAGGAGCCAGGGATTCCCTTTGGGCGTGATGAAATAATTCAGGATCGAGCCAATCACCAGCGCCAGCCCAATGCCAATGGGAAAGGCCACAGCCAGGCCGGCAACGGCAATGGCTGCGACCAACAGCAGATTAGCGATATTGAAGATCACGCCACCCACAAAGGCCAAAGCCATCGAATGCAAATCGGCGGATGCCAGATTATGAAAGAAGCTATCGGCGCTTCCTGCCTGGGTGCGGCCCAGCGTGACACCCAGAATGACGGCGCAACAAAGGATGCCCCAAACGTAATCCCAATAAAAAAGCTCGAAACGCCAGGCGCCGGTTGCTTTTTGTGTATTTGCCCAGCTGCCCCAGCAGAGCATACTGAGCACCATCAACAGAAACGCAACCCAATAGGTTTGAGGAATAAACATGGCTGGAAAGCCTCTGGCTAAGGATTACAGATATCCCTCACGCTTCGCTTTCTCTTCCTCGTGGGGAGGAGGATCTCGTCAAGGTCAGAATCCGGTGCAGGGCGCATGGGTTACCATTCGACGTGAAGTCAAACGTTAAGAGCTGTTTCCACCCTTTTCCATCACCTTTAGAAACCGGCTGACTTCCCGCGCTGTCGGCATTGAGGGTTGGGCTCCCGCGCGAGTGACCGAAAGGGCCGCGACCGCTGAAGCAAATCGCACCGCTTCGGGAGGCTCCGCGCCTTTCATCAATGAGACGGCGAGACCGGCATTGAAAGCATCCCCTGCCGCAGTAGAATCCACCGCCTGAACCTTGAAGGCGGGTACAAAGGATTCCCCATTGCCCGACGCCCAATAAACTCCTCGACTGCCCAGCTTGAGCGCAATATTTTGCGGCCCCCTCTTCAGAAGAGACTTCGCGACCTTCCTGGCGCTTTCGGTGGTTACGGCGTCCGGCGAAGCACCGCAAAGAATGCCGGCTTCTGTTTCATTGGGTGTAAGCCACGCAACCCTTTTCAAAAGACTGGAGGGCAGCTTCTGTGCCGGAGCCGGATCGAGGACGAAAGGAATTCCGAAACGCGCGGCGGCGGCGGCCAGATAATCCACCGTCTCCAAGGGAATCTCAAGCTGACTAAGAATCAGACCCGCAGAGCGCACCAATGCGAGTTCTCGCCTGATGTCCCAGGGTGTCAATTTCCCGTTTGCGCCAGGAATGACTACGATGGAATTCCTGCCCTGGGATTCCACGGTGATCAGAGCCACCCCGGAAGGTGTTTGGGAAGTTACCCTGACGGCCTCAGCCTGTACCCCGGCCAGGCTCAACGCTCGCCGCAGCCTACGGCCAAATTCATCATTGCCGACGCGGCCAATCATGCTGACGGGATAACCCAGCCGCGCAACCCCCACGGCCTGATTCGCGCCCTTGCCTCCGAAAAATGTCTGGAAGTCCCTCCCCGTGATCGTTTCACCGATTTGAGGAATACGGTTTGTCGAAACAACCAGGTCGAGATTAATGCTACCCACCACCAGAATGCGCTTGCCCATCGCTTGCGAGTTCGGCCCTCGGTGAATTTAATGAAACAAACTTAAAAAGCCCTGGAGCATGTCAATCTGAGAAGCAAAGGCGACGAAGATTCCGCGCGAGGGTGATGAGTGAAAAGTGACGAGGGCAAAAGGCATCCAAAGCGCCGGAAGGATTCGTTGCTTGTCACAGATCACTCATCATGATCGTGCTGTCGCTCAAAATGACCAGTGAAGGATTCGGGGCAGCGGAACGTCGCACTGCCTTTCGGCAACGAGTCAGGTTACGGCCAAAAGTCAGGCTGCGCTGCCAGCCTTACCGCGCATCCCGAACACAACGGAAGCCCAGCGTGCCGGCGCGATCCAGGCTGGGCGCCATCAGCAGGTATTTTCCATGTTCGTCCAGGCGGTAGGCGTTCGGGAAGTACCAGCGGCTTCCTTGTGGCTGGTAATAACTTCCTCCGCGCAGGATGGCAGCTCGCGTATGAGCATCCACAAACTCGTCAGTCCACTGCCAGACGTTTCCCACCATATCCATTACGCCAAATGGACTTGCCCCCTTGGGATGGGCGTCAACATCCGCCGGGCCAGTCAGCATGCGGCCCTTATCCGGTGCCGGGACTGCGTTTGAATCCCATACATTCCCCCAGGGGTAAAGCCGCCCATCGGTTCCTTGCGCCGCATATTGCCATTCCCACTCATGCGGCAGCCGCTTGCCAGCCCACTTCGCATAAGCCCGAGCATCTTCCAGCGAGACCCATGTTACCGGTTTGTTGCCCCATCCTTCCGGATAAGCACCGCCCTTCCAATCACGGAGGAAATTGTGGCCCTCTTTAGGATGATAGTGCGTCGCATCCAGAAACTGCTTGAATTCCGCATTCGTCACCGGATACTGATCCATATAGAAAGGTTTCACATCCAGCCAATGCGCATGCTGCCTGCGCGGCGCATTCTCCCACGGATACTGGACGTCCAGCCCGATCATGTTGCCACCTTCAATTTCGACACCGGAGACACGGAAAAAGAATTTCCCACCTGGGATGTAAACCATCCCTCGCGGCGCGCTGGTTGCAGGCTGGGTGGGCGGAATATTCACCATTTGCTGCGGCAGAAAATGCCATTCATGCGAGTAGCTGGCCAAGGGACGCTCGGCGAGTTCATGCATCCGACTCAACAGCCTCACTTCTTCGGAGGTCAGTTGACGCGTGGCAAGAATTGCGCCGTAGCCCTGAGCCTCCATGCTGAAGCTTAATTCCGCTGTCCGCCCGCGAATTTCCGGCTTCAGCTCCACGCCATGCCAGAGGTCGTAGTAACGCATCCCCGGCTCGTAGGCCACATCGATTTGCGGTCCCGACAAAGCGAACTCATTGCGGTTGACAATCGTCCAAAGCGTCTGGTTATGCTCCGGCCACTTGCTGGCAAAAACGCCATAGCGCAAAACGGGAACGAAGGGTTCCCAGTGCGGACTTTCGAGCAATTGCCAGAACGCCCGCTCAATCGTGGCGATCCGTCGCAGCGCCTCGGCGTCGCGGTCGTCAATCGGGTTCCAAATGCCCCAGATATTTTCCCAACTTTCGTAGCCTGTGCCATTGAAAAAGGCGTACTGCAAATCGTCCACTTTGTCGCGCGCCCAGCGGTTGCAGACGTTCACCATATAACGCGTCTCAAGCCATTTATTCTTGCTGATCGTCGGCTCAAAAGTATATTTCCAATAGCCCCATCCTAAGTTGTTCCAGGCAATCGCCGGATCGTTATCGCCGCCGTCGCCGCCCTCGGGTTGGAAGACAATCGGGTGACCGGTCTGATCCGAAGCGGCGCGGAAAGCCAGCGGAACGGCGCCCATAGTGTCGCCATTGATTCCATCAGCTCCAATCGCGGCCATCAGATGCGCGAGGGTCTCCCAGTCGGGGCGACCTTCGGGGCGCGTTCCCTGATCCCACGGGTTGTAGGGAAACAACACGCGGACGCCATGGCGGTGAAAGTCCTCAATCATCTCCCGCAGGCCCGCGATTCCGCCCGGCATGTCACGAATCAGGTCAAATTGATTGCGATTGTCAATTCCGATGTTGGGATAGGTTGGCCAGATGAGCACGGCGTCGATGCCGCCATAGCGCTTGTTCAGATCATCCAGGTAACGCTCGACGGTGTACCTGCCCGCCTGTGGATCGTAGAAATATCGGTCGTGCGCCATCATCTGCGGCTGGATGAAAGCCTTCTGCGTCCATCGCAGTTCCGGGCGGTCATACTGCATGCCGTTGTATCCGATACGAATCCGATGCTCCATCCGCCAGTGACGAACATCCTCTAACCATTCTTTCCAGGCTTCCACGGTGATGGGCTGTTCACCCCCCTTGGCGCAACACTCGCCTTTTGTTGCCGTCGGGTTGGTAGGCCCCGGGATCTGCTGTCTCTCTGGCGGAAATTGTGTATCCTGTGCGAGCAATGGAATAGCCAGAACGAAAGCTAAAACTGCAAGCAGGCTTGCTCTGAAAAGTTGCATGAAACCTCCGAGATTACGACACCCAATAGAACTCACAGGGTCAGGGAATAGAGAGTACCGCGAATAATCGATACCCGTACGCAGGCAATTCCAGCCGAAGTGTGTTTCCAACAGGCGCGTTCCCCCCAGATTTCAAATCGACCAGCTTGGATGCGGCCACGCCGCTCGTGTCAACTCTGATTACTTCGGGCCTGGGCTGAAAATTCAACACCACCAGCACCCGATCTTTGCGGTCCGGAGAACTGCGCAGGAAGGCATAATACTTCTCATCGGTCTGCGTGGGGAGTTTTCGCCTCATGCCTCTTTGCTGAAGTGCTGCATGGCCCTGCTTCAACTTTAGTAATCTTGTCTCTTCGGCGTCGGGTTCCATCAAATCTCTTTTCCCACCGCAAAAGCACAGCATGTCCCCCGTTGTTGCAGCAGTAACAAAGGCGAGGTGCTGCTGGTTTGTATCTTGATAGCGCCGGACAGGTTCATAGAGCGAGCCTCCTGCGCGCACCACCCGATCATGGTAATTGCGCAAAGCTGCTTCGATTGGTCGAGGGTCCCCGCGGAGGATCGCGTTCTTTATAACGTCTGTCCCCTTCTCCCACCAGATTCCAAGCCCATAATCCTGGACCGCTTTCCATCCGCCCTCAGTAATCCATGCTACAGGATCATCCTGAAAGCCGCCGGCGCCTTCCGGTTCGCTATAAGTATTACCGTAACTCGAAATGATATCCGTGAGATCGCGCCGGTTAAGTTCCCAGGTGATGCCGACATACCAGTTCACGGCATCCAAAATGATTCCGTCGAGACCGGTATCCATCCAGAAGCGAACAGCTTTGGCCGCCTCATTCTGCCACGACGTGCTGGCCCAGTTATATTGGGGCAGGCGGACATGTTTCCCCTGATCGTCCACGCCAGCCCATTTCGTCCAATAGTAATGCCGGGCACGGTCACTGTACTGCCAGAACTCATTTTTGGCCGCGTTGTAGTGCGGCAGATTTGGTCGGACCATGAAATACCGGTTGTTTGTTCCCGGAGGCGGCGCATCAGGCCCATCACTCCATAAAAACCATGAGGCTTCCTGACTCCGCTTTCCTTTCTTCACATCATCGCTGGCTTTCAGGAAGAACGGCGCTTCCACACTGGCATAACCCAGGTTGAGGGCAGCAATGACAGCAATTCTTTTTGAGTGAGCCAGACGGATCAGACGACGGAAATCCTGCATCGTACCGAGTTCAGGATCGATCCGAAAGAGATTTTTGGAATCCAATCCATCGAAGCTTCCGCCACCCTCCATCGGTGCGAAGACCTCAAGCGCCGTGATTCCTTCAGCTCGAAGATGATCCAGTTGATTCGCGGCTTGGGAGGGACGAAGAGAAAGCTGCGGAAAATCCGTGCCAGCTTTAAGAGCCATCCGCCGGATTGCAGCGGCGCGCTCCCACCAGAACGAAGGAAGCTTGTTCCGTCCTTGGGCATCTGAAGAATCAGGCCCAGACAAATCGCGTGCCGAACTGTTCGCCGGGGCAGCGAAAATCGCTGTAAAGAAGATTAGAAGGATACCAGATGCGCTTCGTCTGAAGCGTGAGGACAAATTGTGATTTCGTTTCATTTCGGACGGCGTGAGACTTCAAGGCGCTCGATGATTTCCAGCGCCCTTTTGACTTCAGGATCTTCGGGTTTAGTTTCGAGCACCCGTTCCAACTCGTTTTTGCCATCTTGAAGATCGTTCGCGTAGCAGTAAGCCAGACCCAAGCTCTTGCGCAAGTCGACCTGCATGGCGCAGTCGCCGCAGAATTCTAAAGCTTTCTGAAGTTGCGTCACGGCCGCCGGCCAGTTTCCTCGCTGGACAGCAGCTTTCGCAGAAAGTTCTGAACTCTTAGCCAGATCTGTAGCCTGTCGTTTGCTTTGCAGTTCCAGGTAGCGAGCGCCATATTCCTGCGCCTTCCTGCGGTCCGATTTCCGGAGAGCCAGCGCCAGATTATAGAGCGCTGGAAGGTGCTCCGGATCGAGCTCGACTGCCTTTCGCCATTGCGCAATGGCTTCCGGCATTCGGCCGGCGCGGAAAAAGTCCTGACCTAAAAGGTAATGCAGGTCAGCATTCCGCGAGTCTAAGACGATCGCCCTCTGAGCCAGCGCAGTTGAACGCGCAACGTGGTTCAACTGTTCTTCATCCAGAGCCAACAAATAGAGCGCGGCAGGCACCCGGGGATTGAAACGGAGCGCCGTTTCTAATTCCTGTTCCGCTTCCGGATATCGCCTGAGATTGAAAAGGACTCGCCCGCGATGATAGTGGATAGGAGGCGAATTCGGGTCCAGTTTCTCAGCCGCATCCAACTCAATCAAGGCCTGATCAAGATAAGAAATATTGATGCTGGATTCCTCCGCCAGGGCGATGCCCAAATTGAGGTGGGCTTCGGCTGAAAGCGGCTCCAACTGTGTCACCTTCCGGAAGCTCTCAACCGCTCTCCGCGGCAACCCCAGTTTCGCCTGGATCATCCCCAAGGCTGAATAAGCTGGCGCATAATCTGGAGAAATGCTGAGAGCCTTTTTGATTTCTTCCTTCGCCTCCGCCAGTCGCTGTTCGTGCATCAGCAGAAGGCCCAGATTTACATAAGCTTCTGCATAATAAGGGTCGGATTCAACAGCCTGGCGAAGCAATCGCTCGCTTTCTTCGCTTCTACCCTGGCGTCCTCGAACCACACCGAGGTTGTTCAGCGCTTCAACAAAGTGTGGATTTTGGGAGATGGCTGCCTGAAACTCGGCTGAAGCAAGATTCAGTTTGCCTTCTGAGAGATATTTCAGTCCAAGTTGATTGTGTCCGCGGGCGGCAGCAGGTATCGCCGGGTGAGCACTGCCTGCCTGAATCGATGAAGCCGTTTCCGCCAGACCACAATGAGCGATCGCGACACCGACCCAAGCACACAAAACCCAGATCATCAGCCAGCGATAACCAACTCGCGAACCGTCACGCGCAAGGAATTGATCGGTATATCCTGAAGGGTTCATCCCCATATTGCCTTAGCGACTGCTGAAAGACATTCTGAAATTGCCTCAACTCAAGCCCTCCCTTTTGTCATTCTGAGCGATAACGAAGAAGCTCCGTACTGACCGAATTAGGCTCATACAGAGATTCTTGGTTGCCTTCGAATCCTGAGAACGACAGGTGGCGAGAGCTTTTTCAGCAACCTTCAGAACGAAAGTTTCAGGCCCAACTGCATGATGCGTGGTTCGAACGCGCCGGTGATTGAACCGAAACCGCTACCGGGGCCGCCATCGGTCGTATTAATGCTGCTCCACTGCGTGTGGTTGAATGCGTTGAAGAAGTCAGCCCTCACATCCAGACTGACTTTTTCGGTTGGCTTGAATATCTTTTCGAGCGAAACATCCCAATTGTTCCGGCCTGGCCCGCGAACAATGCCCGGACCGGCGTTCCCTTTGTGCCCGGCCCCTGGGTCCGCAAAGGCAGCGGTGTTGAAGTAACTCGTGAACGTTCGCTTGCCTCCTGGCAGATTGGGATTTCCCATCCGAAGCGGCACACCCGGCTCTAGATCAAACGCGCTGTCGATGCTGTTGAAGACGGTATCGGCGTTGCCCGATTCAAAAGTTGTGATATCGCTCAATTGCCATCCAAAGAGGACAGGTTTCAGAACCGTGGGCAGTGATCTCCCGTAAGGAATTCTCCAGACGAACGCCGTCACGAATCGGTTCGGATGGGAATAGGGCGCCTCGCCACGCTGGCGATGGTATTGCCACACGGGGCCAAAAGTCGCTCCAAAGTTTCCTTGAGCGGCAAAGACGGCAGGATCGTAGTAGTCCTGAACCGTCCTGGAATACGTGTAGAAGCTGTGGAGTTGCAACCCGTGGCTCATGCTATGGTCTAGCTCAATCGTTCCAGCGTTATAGAACGAGTTCAGGCCGTGACGAAGCACCCAAATGTCAGTAAATCGCTCGCCGGTGTAAGGCCGCGCGGGGTCCGTGATAGTTGGGTCGGTATAGCAGCCCAAGCAGTATGGAGGCAGGTTCTCATTTTCGAAATAAGGCTCTTCCCGGCCCTGCGTGCCCATATAAGTGAGCGACAGTACAGTATTGTTCCCAAAGCCCTTCTCCAGCCGTGCCATGTACGTCTGGAAGTAAGGCACCTCAGAAGACCTCTTGTCGACGATATAGGTTGGCTGGCCGCCGGTACCGTTCTGTCCCTGCACGTAGTAACCAGCTCCTGGCCCTGTACTGATGGGGAAATTGCCCACCTGCACAGTCTCAGGAGGCGGGAAAATATTGTCGAACGTGAAGTACGGTACGTCGGCATTCACGCCGAATCGCGCATTGGTATAAGTGTCGCTGGCGTAGCCCGGGCTTGAGAGGCCATAGAAGGCTAGATGGGTAAGGATTGTTGAAGCGCCAGCATCATTGAAAATTCCATACCCAGCGCGAAGCACCAGGTTATGCTTCATGCGGTAAGCCAGGCTGATTCGCGGAGCAAAACCGGTCTTGTCCGCCGGAATGTAGTGGAGAGGTAGGCCAGGAGTGCGCCCGGGAGTGATCATTTCAAGACCAGGGTAGTTGAAGTTGATCGTAGCGCCAAAGAACCGGTTGGCGTCGTAAAGCGGAAGGCTCAAGTCATACCGCAGGCCTAGATTCAGCGTCAAGTCAGGTCTGAGCTGCCATTTGTCCTGAATAAAGGCTCCATAGTAAGGCGCACGCGCGTCAATGATCGGATCATAAGGCGTGCCGCCCTGGAAATTAAACCTTTGCTGGATCTCCGTCGGCAGACCCAGCTCAAAATCCGCCATCGAGTCTCCGCCCACGTGACCGATATTATTTCCATTGGCATCAACATTGGCACTGCCTGACCAGGTAAACTGTGTATCGAACGTCACGGTGCGGATGAAGTCATAGTCAATTTCTCGCTTCAGGAAGTAAGCAAAACCCATTTCCAGGTTGTGCGCTCCCTTGATCCAGCTCAGGTTGTCAGAAAATTGAAGCGAAGGGTTCTTGTCGCGGAAGTTCTCTCCATATCCAGGGCCTGGATAACCACTGCCGAAGTTCAGAAGGTGAACGCCAAAATTGGGGCCGCTTCCCAGGTTCTGAAAGAACTTGTTGTAGATGCTATCAGGGTTGTGCATAAAGTTGACGATGGAATCTTCCGGATACAGAAAATTCCCACGCCCCCAGGAGAAGACAAACTCATTCGCCAAGTTGGGCTTGAGGATTCGGGCGTAATTCCCAGTCAGCAGAATCGACCCATCTGAAACGTTGGCCACGCTGCTGAGCGGAAATCCTGCAAAAGGGCCACCGCTATTATGATCGCTGCCGTTGGAGCGGTTGAGCGTGATATAAAAGCTGTCCTGATTCGACACCCGAAAATCGAAACGGCTGTCCACACGGAAAGTCTTGAACCCACCCGGATTGATGATCTGGAAGTTGTTCAGCGAATGGGAAGGACCGAAGGGGTCTACATAATTTGGTGTCGGGAACATCTGGTCAATCATCTGGAGCGCCTGCGGATTCAGCGCCGGAGAGCCGTCAGGTTTGGTGATGGCATTCAGATTATTGTTGGGGATCGGCGTGCGCAGTGTGCTTCCATCAGGATTCACAACGGTGCTGTAGGGGTTGTAAAGCACATATTGCGGATTGCCCGGAAACTCCTGAAGCAACTCACTGAAGTCGCCATTGCGCTCAGCCAGCGACGGCACGCGGTAGAAGTTCGCTTGGCTGCCATCGCTCTCGGTAAGACGCTCGTAATTGACAAAGAAAAACGCCTTGTCTCTGCCGTGAATGAGTTTGGGGATATAGATCGGCCCTCCGAAGTTGCCGCCGTACTGATAACGCTGCAGGAAATTGCGTGTGGCGCCCGGAACCGTCGCCTTGGTGTAAGGGTCAATGGCATTCAACCCGTCATTTTCAAGATACCCGTAACCTTCTCCGTGGTATTGGTCAGTGCCGCCTCGCGTGATGGCGTTCAACGTGGTGACATCGCGTCCGTTGGCTGCTGAAAAATTGGCCACGTCCACCTGCACTTCACTGATGGCATCGACGGAGGGCGCATAGCTGATGTAGCCCACATAGTTGTCGTTGTTGTTCACGCCGTTGATATAGAACCCGTTGCCGCCACCGCCGCCGGCCTCATACATCACTCCGCCCACCACCTGCTCAGCGCCCACAGAAAACGTCGTTCCGCCGTTGCCACGAGGAAAAACGCTGATATTCGTGGCCAGTTGCGCGAAGCTGGTGTAGTTGCGCCCCTCCGAAGGCAGATTTTCTACGAAATTCCGATTGGCCAGGCCTCCCACCGTGGCCCCCTCGGTCTGAAGCAGTGGCGGCTTCCCGCTGACCGTGACCGAGCTTCTGACCTCACCGGTTTGAAGCGTCAAATCTATGCGCACGGTTTGCCCCACCTCAACTCGCGTGATGGGTGAAATGGATTGGCTGAATCCGGCATGTTCGACGGTTACCCGGTACTGCCCGAAGGTCAGATCTGAAAAAGTATAGAGACCCACTTCGTTGGTGGTCGTTATTCTCGTTTGGCCTCGCTCGATATCTTTGAGTGTGACTTTAGCACCCGGCACCACCGCGCCGCTGGGATCGGTGACCACGCCCGTGATGCTGCTGCGGAGGGCAACTTGCCCCTGAACCGCAGCAACCGCTAACAGCGCTATGGTTAACCCCATGCCCCAATGGATAGGGAATCTCCAAACTGATCCTCGCTGAAGATTCAAATGCTTAAACATCGTCGTTCCCCTTTCCCTGCCTTTCTAGCGGGAGGCAGTGCCACGCACCTGCCTCTCTGCGCATTTGACTTCATAACAAACCATAGTTTGCGACTTAAACTCCCGTGCTCATTACAGCATCAGAGCTTGAATGCCGAAAAATTGAATCGATACAATATGAATCCGAACAAAAACCGATAATCGACATCCACAAGGAAAGTAGACTTCGTCAAATTAAATCGATTCAAAATCTTTGTCAAGCGAAATTTTTTTAAAGTAAGACGTCGGCCTCAAGCGGGTCGGAACTGCGCAGATTTGAAAACCAAGTCTGCGACCACATCAACGGCTGATGTATAATCCCGTGGGTTCAGTCATTGAGGATCTGATCATGAAAAAAGGGCTCTTAATCGCAATCTGCGCATTTCTGGGTTTCACGGCCTGCGCGCAAGCGCAACGCTGGTCAGACGTGGCGGCTCAAGACTGGTATCAACGCCAGCCGTGGCTTGTGGGCGCCAACTATATTCCCTCCGACGCTGCCAATGAGCTTGAGATGTGGCAAGCGGCTACGTTTGACCCTCAGCGGATTGATCAGGAACTGGGCTGGGCGCAGGGCCTCGGCATGAACACGATGCGGGTTTTCCTGCACAATTTGCTTTGGCAGCAAGACCCTGCCGGATTCAAAAGGCGAATCGGAATATTTCTGCAAATTGCGGCGAAACACAAAATCCGGCCGATCTTTGTGCTCTTCGACTCCTGCTGGAATCCTTTTCCCAAGCTCGGCAAGCAGCCAGCACCGAGACCGGGCATTCACAACTCACAATGGGTTCAGAGTCCGGGAGCAGAGGCATTGAAAAATCCGGCGCAATATCCGCAGTTGGAAGCGTATGTCAAAGGCATGGTGGGAGCCTTTGGACACGACCCGCGTGTGCTGGCGTGGGATGTCTGGAATGAGCCGGATAATACCAACGGTTCAAGCTACGGAAAGCTGGAGCCGTCCAACAAGGTAGCCCTGGTCCTCGCGCTCTTGCCGAAGGTATTCCGGTGGGCGCGCTCGGCACATCCGGAGCAACCCCTGACGAGCGGCGTGTGGAAAGGCGATTGGTCATCGCCGGCAAGGCTCTCGGCGATGGAAAAAGTGCAGATCGGGATGTCCGATGTGATTTCCTTTCACAACTATAACCCACCGGCCGAGTTCGAAAAACGCGTTAAATGGCTGGAACAGTATCATCGCCCCATTCTTTGCACCGAATATATGGCGCGAGGCGTGGGAAGCACGTTTGAAGGCATCCTACCCCTCGCCAAACGATACAGGGTGGCAGCCTACAATTGGGGCCTGGTGGCGGGAAAGACTCAAACCTATCTGCCCTGGGATTCCTGGCAGCACCCCTACATCCATCACGAACCGAGCGTCTGGTTTCACGACATCTTCTATCCGGATGGCAAACCGTATCGCCCGGCGGAAGTAGCCTTCATTCGGAAAATGACCGGCAGGCCATCAACAGAACGTCACAAATAAGACTTTTCAAATTCAAGACCAATCCACTTTCAGCACCGCGCCTTCGGCAGCCGATGAGACCAGGCGGGCATACTTGCCAAAGACGCCGTCGGGATAGCGCGGCGGAGGCGCGTTCCAATGTTTCAAGCGCGCTGGAATTTCGTCCGCGCTGAGTTCCACATCCAACTTGCGCGCGTTCACGTCAAAAACCACCATATCGCCATCACGCAGAGCGGCGATGGGGCCGCCCAGAGCCGCTTCCGGGGCCACGTGTCCTACCATCAAGCCGCGGGTCGCGCCACTGAACCGCCCATCCGTCAGTAAGGCCACGGATTCGCCCAGCCCCTCGCCCACCAGCGCACCCGTGACGCCCAGCATTTCGCGCATCCCCGGCCCGCCGCGCGGCCCTTCATATCGAATCACCACCACATCGCCCGGTTTGATGCTCTTGCTGGTGACCGCCTTCATGGCGTCTTCTTCGCAATCAAACACCCGCGCCGGCCCGCGATGGTACGGCTTCTCATGCCCGGCAATCTTGACTACCGAACCTTCCGGCGCAATATTACCCTTCAGAATGACCAATCCACCCGTGCTCTTAAACGGATTTGACGCGGGTCGGATCACCTTCTGCCCGGGCGTTTCCTTTGCCTGCCGCGCCTCCTCACCAATCGTGCGGCCTGTTACCGTAATCTCCTGCTCATGCAGGAAACCGCCTTCAAGCAGCGACCTTGCAATCACAGGAATGCCTCCGGCCTGATGGACATGGACTGCCATATATTCGCCGCCGGGCTTGAGCGAAGCGACAATCGGGGTTTTCCGGCTGATGGCATCAAAATCGTCAATCGAAAGCGGAATGCCCGCCTCCCGCGCCATGGCCAGAAGATGGAGCACCGAGTTGGTTGAGCCGCCGGTCGCCGCGACACTGGTAATGGCATTTTCAAACGAACGCCGCGTGAGAATGTCCTTCGGCCTCTGGCCGCGCCGGAGCACATCCATCACAAGCTGGCCGGTGCGGTAGGCCACATCCTGTTTCTGCGGATCCGTGGCAGGCACACTGTTAAAACCCATCGGGGACAGGCCGATGAACTCCATCACCGTGGACATCGTATTGGCGGTGAACTGCCCGCCGCAGGCTCCCGCGCCCGGACAGGCCACGTTCTCCAGTTCTCTAAGCTCCTGATCTGACATCAACCCCGCCACGTGCGCGCCAATGGCCTCATACACGTCACCAATCGTCACTTCCCGCCCTTTGAATTTACCGGTGGCAATCGAACCACCATAGAGCAGCACGGAAGGGACATTGAGCCGGATCAGCGCCATCGCGCCGCCCGGAATGGTCTTGTCGCACCCGACGAGCGCCACGATGGCATCAAACATGTGGCCGCGCCCGACCAGTTCAATTGAGTCCGCCACCAATTCCCGGCTTACCAGGGAGGCCTTCATGCCTTCCGTGCCCATAGTGACACCGTCGGAAATGGAAATGGTATTGAACTCCATGGGCGTACCGCCCGCCGCCCGCACCCCCTCTTTCACCTTAGCGGCCAGTTGCCGCAGGTGCAGGTTGCAAGGCATGGTCTCGATCCAGGTGTTGGCGATGCCCACAATGGGCTTGGCCAAATCCTCGTCTGTATAGCCCACCGCTTTCAGCATGGCGCGCGCGCCTGCCCGCGACGGCCCGTTGGTGATCAGATGACTCCAATGTTTGGGATTGAATGGCATAATATCTCCTCAGGAGGATTGAATCGAAGATATTGGCAGATTCAAGTTCCCCACGCAAGGGGTAGCCGAAAAGCAAACAGCTTATTCTGCCGCTTGCTACCTTGCCGTCGCGTAACGGCCGCCTTTCATCCTGCGTTAAAATTAAAAAGTAACAATTTTATGAAGGGAGAATCTAATCAAAAGAAGTGGGTACTGAAACTTTGAGGGGGGATAACGAAATTGCTGAAGCTAGCCAGGAATTGGGGCGAGTCTGGCTGTTTCAAACTGGTGACGGATCAAGGAAGAACTTCGCAAAGCCCAAGCTCTGACGACAGAATTCGCAAACCCTAAAAAGGAGGCTCTATGCCAGAACTCGAGCAAGTGCAACCGCAATCCTCTGGATCGATCCCACCTTTTCGGGTGGATGTTAAGGTTCACGATTTACTCACGAAGACTCATTCAAAACCCTTTATTCCTCCTCCGCCTTCCCGGCAGCCCTTAACACTCCCCGAGCCTGTCTTCCCACAGCGACCTGAACTCCTCGGAGATGATGGGTCTGAAATCCCCCGCCCCAAACCGGGCGAATCGCCTTACCGGCGGCGCTGGACTCCTCCGCTGATTTATCACACAATGCGAGGGTGGCTGTTTCCCTACATCAAATCGCGCGTCCTGCCCGGCGATTTTCATCCGATCATCGCCTATCTTTTTACAGAGTGGAAATGCAATCTGGATTGCCACTACTGCTGGGCGTTTGACAACCGCGTGAAGGGTATGACGGAAGATACGGCCCGCCGCTCGATTGACTGGCTGCATTCCACCACCTGCCGGGTGCTGGCCTTGATGGGCGGGGAGCCGCTTCTGCGACCTCAGTTCGTCCACAAGGTGGTCTACTACGCGGCCAAAAAGGGGTTTTGGGTTTACCTTCCCACCAACGCGCGCCTGTTGCGTCCCGAGATCATCGACCGCATTGGCGATGCCGGCGTCGCCACGGTGAATTTTGCGGTGGATGCGGTGGATGAGAAGCCCGGCCTGCCCAAAGCCCTGAATCCCGTCCGCAAATACTTCGACTACCTCATCAAGAAGCAATACAAATATGGCTACACCGTGTTTTTCAACATCAACATCTGCCGGACGAATCTGGAAGACGTGAAGCAGCTCACCGAGATCGCCCACGATAACGGCATTGCAACCGACTACCACATCAACGAATCGCCGATGATTGAGCAGCCTCATTTCAAGCATCTCGACGAGAACAGCACCTACATCACGCGTGAGGACTGGCCCCGCGTGGACGCATTGCTCGACTGGCTGATTGAGAAAAACAAGTCGGGCTACAAGATGGTGAACTCGGTGCGGCGGCTGAATGACATGAAGGCTTTCATGCGTGGCAAGGTGGAACCCTGGAACTGCCGGGCTGGCATGAACTCCCTCATTATCCGCGTCGATGGAACTCTGGCGCCCTGCTTCCCCATGTATTCCGCCAGTTATGATTGGGGCGTTGTCGGCGCGCATAAATTCGAGACCAGCCAGCTACAGGAAATGAAGAAATCCTGCCAGACACACTGCTTTTCCACGCTGAATCACAACCTCGGTTATTGTTATGACGATGGGCGAGTGATCCGGTGGGTCTTGAAGCAGGCATTGCGCGGCTTCCAGGGAGTGAGTGGCAGCTTTTACGACTAGCTGTTGCTGACCAACTCCGGCCGCCTGCCATTCCGAGGAGTCGCAGGCGGTCCGGAGTGCCGCGAAGGAAGAATCCCTGTAGGCGTTTGCTTCAAAAATGCAGGGATTCTTCGCTGTCGCCCAGGATGATTGCCAAAGAAAGCATTCAACGGCGCACCTTCAACACCTTGAGACCCACCTTCCGGCCGTTACTCAAAAGGAAGTCACCTTCTTTAATTTTCTCAATTCGTCACCTATTCAAGCCATAAGCCTGTTGTTCTCGAATTTCAGAATTCCCATCCACCGGTTATAATGCATTCTTTTCACCAGATACGGAGGGCCGTGCGAATGAGATTTCGAGGGCTGCTGTGGATTGCGCTGCTCGGTTTTGTATGCATGGGGATGGCGCAGGAAATGCCGGAAGGGCGACTGATGCGCTTTCCGGATATTCATCAGAATCAGATTGTCTTCAGCTACGCGGGCGATTTGTGGCTGGTCGCCAGTCAGGGCGGAGTGGCACGGCGGATTACCACAAGCCCCGGACTTGAGTTGTTTCCCAAATTTTCCCCCGATGGCAAGCAAATCGCCTTTACAGCTCAGTACGACGGAAATTTCAATGTCTATGTGATGCCTGCGGAAGGCGGCCAGCCTCGCCAATTGACTTTTAATCCCGGCATGCCTCAGGTCCCCGAACGCATGGGGATCGAAAACGAGGTCATCACCTGGTTTCCGGATGGCAAGCGAATTCTTTTCCTTTCCCGCCGCAACACGTTCAACAGTTGGTTTGGCCGCCTCTTCAGCGTCAGCGCTCAAGGTGGCTTGCCGGAACAATTTCCTCTGCCGCGAGGTGGCCTCACGTCCTTCTCTCCGGACGGCAATCGCATCGCCTACAATCGCATTTTTCGCAACTTTCGCACCTGGAAGCGCTACACCGGCGGCCTGGCGCAGGATATCTGGATTTATAACCTCACAACCCATGAAATCCAACAGATTACTCGTTACACCGGCACGGATACTTTCCCCATGTGGCACGGCGATACGATTTATTTCGTCTCAGACCGCGACGCCGACCACCGGATGAATCTCTATAGCTACAGCCTGAAGAGCAAGCAGATTCGCCAACTCACTCATTTCACCGATTTCGACGTGGAATGGCCCAGCCTGGGAGGCGATCAGATTGTCTTTGAGAATGGCGGCTATCTTTATGTTTACGATCTCAAATCTCAGAAGAGCCGCAAGGTGCAGGTCCTTTTGCCTGGAGACTTTGTGCAGGCCAGAAGCCACTGGGTGAATGCCAGCGCGCTGGTGACCTCCATGGGCCTTTCACCGGACGGTCAGCGCGCGGTATTCACGGCGCGCGGCGATGTGTTTACCGTTCCCGCCAAAAACGGCAGCATCCGCGATCTGACGGAGACTTCCGGGATTCGTGAAAAGTATACCACATGGTCGCCGGATGGCCGCTGGATCGCTTATGTTTCCGACCGTTCCGGCGAAGATGAACTTTATTTAAAGCCGCAGGACGGCTTGGGCCATGAAGTTCGCGTAACTTTTGACGGGAAGATGTTCCGGCTGCCCCCGGTCTGGTCGCCCGACAGCCAGAAGCTGCTGTTTGCCGACAAGAGCCTGCGGCTTTTTTATGTGGATATTCACGCGAAGAAGCCTGTCTTCATTGATCAGGGTCAGTACGCCGACCTGACGGATTACACCTGGTCGCCCGATAGCGCATGGGTGGCGTACGCCAAGATGGCGAGGAATATGAATTCGGCGATTTACCTTTACTCGCTGGCCAGCCGGAAAATCACGCCGGTGACGACGAGCTTCTGGAACAGCGTCAATCCCGTCTTTGATCCTGAGGGCCGCTATCTCTACTTTCTTTCCGACCGCAGCTACAATGCCGTGCCTGACAACTTTGATTTTGAAGTTGTCTACCCGGAGACCACGCGCGTCTATGCCGTAACCTTGCGCCGCGACCTTGCCTCGCCCTTCGCGCCGCAAAGCGACGAGGTGAAGATCGAAAATCCGAATCCCAATCCGCCGGGGCCGGTAGCAAGCGCTCAGGCCGCCAGGAAACCCGCTCCCTCTCCTTTCCGCGTCGATCTTGAAGGCATTGCCGACCGCATCGTGGCGCTGCCCATTTCGCCGGCCCACATCGAGCATCTCAGCGCCGCCCAAGGACGAGTCTATTACCTGACCAAACCCGTTCAAGGGCTCTCGGGACCTTTGGCAGGAGTCCAGCCCGAACTGCACGTTTTCACCCTGAAAGATCGCAAGGACCATGTCCTGATTCGAGGGATTGATGGCTACGAGCTTTCTTTCGACGGCAACAAAGTCCTGTATTCCGTGCCTGCAAAACCTCCTGCTCCACCCGGAAGACCACCGAAACCGAAGACGTTCGGAATCATCAGCGCCATTCCTTCCAAAGAACCTCATAAAGTTGGCGAGGGAGCGCTCAACCTCACCACCCTGCAGGTTGAAGTGAACCCTTCTGAGGAATGGAAGCAGATTTTCAATGAAGTCTGGCGCCAGGAACGCGACTATTTCTACGAGCCCAGCATGAATGGTGTGAACTGGGCGGCAGTCCGCGACAAATATGCGCCGCTGCTACCCTACGTCAAGGATCGGTATGACCTGAACGATATTCTTGGAGAAATGATCGGCGAACTTGGAAATTCCCACACCTACGTCGGCGGAGGCGATTATCCCGATCTGCACCCTGTCAATGTGGGCCTGCTCGGAGTCGATTTCGGCCTGGATCAAAGCCGGAATCTCTACTATTTCAAAAAGATTTATCCAGGGGAAAATTGGGAAGCGGACCTGCGCTCGCCGCTCACCGAGCCGGGACTGAACGTGAAGCCCGGAGACTATCTGCTGGCGGTGAACGGCCACTCGTTGCGCGCTCCGCAGAATCCCTACGAGCTTTTTGTCAACACCGCCAATCAAAACGTGACGCTCACCCTCAGCTCACAACCGGATAACCCTTCTGCAAAGCGCAATATCGTCGTCAAGCCTCTGGCCAGTGAATTTCATCTGCGCGAGCTTGACTGGATCACGACCAACCGGCGCAAAGTGACGGAGGCCTCGCACGGCCAGATCGGATACATTTACCTGCCCGATATGGAAGCCGCCGGAATCAACGAATTTGTGAAGCAGTTCTATCCCCAGATCCGCAGGCAGGGACTGATCATCGATGTGCGCTATAATGGGGGCGGCTTTGTGGACCAGATTATTTTGGAACGTCTGCGGCGCGTCCTCGCGGCGATGGAAGCTGCGCGCAACTTCAAGAGCAGTACGGTTCCTTCCCAGGTCTTTTACGGCTATATGGCCGCCCTCTGCAATCACTTTACGGCTTCAGACGGGGATTATTTTTCCTACTTCTTCAGAAAATACAAATTGGGAACGCTGATCGGGACGCGAACGTGGGGAGGCGTGCGCGGGATTCGAGGCTACATTCCGCTGATGGATGGCGGCTACATCACACGCCCCGAATTTTCGCTCTACAATTTACAGAGCCAGTGGGTCATTGAAAATCATGGCGTCCAGCCGGATATTGTAGTGGATGACCTGCCGGGGCAGTTAATGGAAGGCCACGACGCTCAACTTGAGAAGGCCATCCAGATCCTGATGCAGGAAATTCAGGCGCATCCCAAGCGGCTGCCGCCGCGCCCGCCGGATTTGCCTCCGTATCCGCCGGGACCGGCCAGATGAGAGCGGCCCGGGGGCAAGGGTTCAGCTATGGAACTTGTGCATTTGCCGGAAGCGGCCAAAGAACTTGGCATCAGTTATCCAACGCTGAAGCAATGGATTTACCGGCGTAAGATTCGTTCCGTCAAAACTGCCGGCGGGCATCACCGCATTCCGCGCGTTGAAATTGACCGGGTTCTCTTTCAAAAAGCTTCCCGCGGGCGAACCCGAAAAGGCGCAGCAGGAACCCATCCTCCTTCCTCTGCCCGCGCGCCTGGCGAGCCGGGCAGCGGCCTTGAACATCGAATCAGCGGAAGAAATCAACTCCTCGGGCGGGTCACGTCACTCCAGATCGTCGGCCTCCTGGCCAAGGTCACTCTGGACATTGGAGGGCAGAAAGTGACCGCCATCATCACGCGCGACGCCTGCCAGGAGTTAAATCTGAAAGTCGGGGATACAGCCGCGGCGCTGATCAAGGCCACCGAAGTCATGATTATTCGACCCGGGGGATAAGGCTACCAACTGTTAAGGC